>Ga0222644_1000241_pt1 | contig 22928 bp, 31 predicted proteins | sample AntAcemetagen291_FD_179800 | JGI IMG/M metagenome (GOLD analysis project Ga0222644, IMG submission 179800) | Saline water microbial communities from Ace Lake, Antarctica - #291 | ecosystem: Environmental > Aquatic > Non-marine Saline and Alkaline > Saline | place: Antarctica: Ace Lake...
CCACAATTAGACCGCCAGTATCTTTGTCGTACCAACCTATTACTAAAGGGCTATACCATATCATCATAATTATTTCATCCTTCCATGATGTTTTAGCCGCTTCCATAGCCATAATGTCATAATCAAATTCGCCATTAATGACGCGCAACTCTTTTGCTGCGGCTGCTTCATATTTGCTTTTCTTTAAGTCTACCCATCCGCCGAATATAGTTGATGCTGCTGTAACTATGGCTGACCACATTATGAATAAATCCTCATCAAATATTTAACATTTAACTCACTGTAGAATTGTAACATTCTTTCGCAAGCTGTACGAGAAGCAACCGCTATTCCGTTACTATTTAATCGTAAACATGGTGCAATGCAACCTAGTAGTTGACTTACATTATTAGCAGGGTGAAATTCTATACCTGTTCGTAAATCAACGCCTAAAACCTTAAAATAGGTGTGTCTGCCTGTTATATCGCGCATAAAGAAGTAATCACCCTCTGGAATGCAAGATATATTGACCCTATTGCTATTCCACGGTAATTCAAGCGCCGCCATTACTTGTCCGTCCGGCAAAGTTAATTCGCTGCCGGTGAATAGTTTTTTGTAGTCTCGTTTGATTAGTAGCATTATGATACAGCCCCTCTAATGTCGCCGCCGTCAACTGGTGATAAGTAAGTTATTGTAAATCCATTTAAAGATATTGCTTTTCCGGCACTTGCCACACTGGTCGATTGCCCCAAATTACCTCCAGACTCACCATTTGCGCCACCTTCAATGCTACCACCAGAACCACCAAGTAAGGATGTTCCATCGCTTGCTGGCTGAGCAAACCCGCCGTTATTGTTTGAGCCTGTACCGGCTAATCCAACTCTAGTTCCAGCACCACCACCACCGGCTAGCTCCTCATTGAGTACAATTTCTCTATCTCCACCAGCACCACCTCCACCGATTATACCGGTATTAGACAGCCTAATATTAGCACCCATAGTTATCCCTGTGCCTCCATTACTAGCATCAGCTCCGCCAATACTTGCGCCGTTTCCGCCTTTGCCAGATACTAAGTTTCTAGTATCAATCTTAATAGGTAAAACTAGCGAAGAAGGCCAAGAGCCGGTAACAATTGCACCGGCTAAACTGCCTGACCCAACAATAGATGATAATTCAAACACAAATACAATGTCATAATCATCTTGTACGTCAGGAAATTGCAGATCATAAATTGCACGCAAGTTTAGGTTTTCTTGACCACCAGCAATAACAATTAATCGTTGATTTTCGTCATCGCTCGCTAAATCCTCTGGTAGCTCAACGCCATAAGTATGCTCAATAGCAGTGTACTTATAGGCTTTAGACTCTCCAGCGCTTATAATCTGCACGGGCATGTTATATCTATTATAAGTCGCATCATCAAGAATTAAATCACTGTTAACAAATATCGAGTCGCCGGTCCACACGTTGCCATCTTTTGAATCCATAGAAAAGCTGAATTCTCTCGGTATATCCTCAAATCTTCGCCCCCATCTAGCCGCCAACCTAATAGCGGCCGCTCGGTTTAAGTCAGTAATCCAACGGCTGTTTACTACCTTATAAGCTTGTATATTATTATACTTTGCTACGCTATCTGGAGTTATTCGTATATACCCCTGTTTATAATTGTTTGTTTGGTCTAAGTCTTGAGTAGGGTCTTTTTGTCCAAAGTTAATAATTACAGTTGATATGCGTAAATCCGTCCGGTCTTTTATTGATACACTTCCGCCTAAGAAGTTAGCTTCTGGGGTGTAAATAACATCACTACCAATAGGAGGCGCTTTTACAGCATTTAAAACAATACTGTTAATTCGCTCATCCCAAAATAAGTAATGCGGGGCTGTTTCACCTAATTCTTTTAGTAGCGCTGATACGCCGACAGGCTCGGTGATTAGCGCGTCATACAAACCTGGATAGTAATCACTACTCTCATTGTCCCACTGCACTTTATTTATTTGTGAATCTGGTACACTGGCATATTCGGTCAGTAAGTCATAAAGTATATCTGATAGTGATGCGTTATAGCGAAGGCATAATTGAAAAGCATCATCTTCTGAGTGCTCAGATGCTAAAGTATTGTACTGACCGCGAACAATAGTAACCGTGTCACCTGAGCGAGTAAATGAAACAACCTCTTCACCCATGCGGCCAAACCCGCTAGAAGGATATTCACTATTACCAACGCCTGTAGGTAGCAATGTAATTGATGTGCCACCTATCAGTAAATCAGCAGACAATCTACCACCCGACTTTTGCGGAGCCTTTGCTCTGTCGTTAGATGCTAACTTTAATGTATCTTTTGCCGTTATTGATACGCCCTTCTCACTCATAGAAAACGATTCTATAACGTAATCGCGCCGCTGAAAATTGTTTAACTCATATGTATTATCAGTAATGTATCCGCTAAATATTGATAATCTGCCCCCTTGATAACCGGCATTACGCGCGCGCCAATTAGCCCAGAATCTTACTGGGGCTGATGCAGTACCGTAAATAGTATAATCTTGATGCTCATTCATTGACACGGATGATGTAGCTCGCACACCTAACCCGCCAGACATATCTATTTTGGCCGGTGACATTGTTTGACTTGTCATTGTCGGTATACCTGAGAAACCTACGGGCAATGTGTATCTGTCTTCGCAAAACCGGTAAGTGTTGCCATCAACCTCGACCTCACAATACCAAAAATGTTCTTTAGTGTATTGTTTGCGCAATGTATCAAAAGCCATTAACCGTGTCCTTGCAAATTAAACCCAACGCTCATAAGTGTGCGCTTTCCGCTTAATGTGGGCGTTATATCTTCATTAACAGCAACATAACCAACATCGTCAGGATAAAGCAATAAGTTCCAGGCAAAGAAAAAAGGTAGCAACTTAGCATCTTGAACAAATGCAAAAAAATCACCGCGAACAAAGCTACTCGGAAGATTATCCCAAGATACCGAAGTCTCGAAGCCCCTTGATTTAATTTCACGGCCTACAAATTGCCCCGTCTCTGTTATTGAATTTGAATATTGAGTAACAGCTGACAATGGCAAAGGCGAGTGACCAGAGAAAAACGGTCTTGGCATTTGCATTGCAATACCGGCAGAAGTAACGCCGACATAACCAGAGCCGCTACCCGTAAATGTAATTATTAACTCTTTTATATTAGCTGTTGATGCGCTATGTAACATTATAGCGTCATTAGTAGTAGGAGTTTTAGCACCAAATGACACTATAGCGCCGCCAGTTGTCGATTTATATGAAACCACTACAGAATATTTATTACCTAAATTGTGAGCGCCTAAACAAACCGTATCTATTGTTACGTTGCTTGGCAATACATAAGTTAGCGTAACGGTTGCGGTAAATTCAAACCTTTCAAACGTGTTAGGCAACAAGCTAAATGCAGGGTTTGAACCACTGCCAGCCGATGCCGTTGCACCGGTTAACAAATTGCTATGCAATATACGCGCATGGTTTAATGCGAAAGGCGCTGATGCGCTATCCTGTACAGGTATCAATAAACCCATGACTTACCAGCCCAAGTTTGAATCTTGCCTGTTAAATCACTAACAGGCTCAGTGCCTATAATATCGCCTTCATCGTCAAAGACTGGTTTATCTATCCAGTAATTTAACAATACAGACTGGTCAACGGTTTCATTTTCAACTGCTAAAACATCCCAATCTAAATCAAACCCGTATTGGTTGCCGTCCTCGTCAAATAAATCATTGTTAGTAACTGCATTTAATGTTGCTGCATCAATTTCAGCATTAATCAAACGTAATTCTTTACCAAGATAAACGCCTGTGTCAACTAGTCGACCATCAGCAAACACACCTTTATATTTTGCAATTGTTTTTTGCAAGGCTTCTGGCATAGCGTCAAACTTTGTGCCTTCTGGTATTGCTATTATAAACATCATAGTGCTTTTACCTCGTCGGCTGTTAATCCAATATTGTAATAACTTAAACTTCTAACATGACCAAATAAATGAAAACTATTCAGGCTAGTTGACCAACTTCCAACTAATAAAGATGAAAACCCGCTAATTATAAATGAATTACCTACCGCGCTTTTTAATATATTATCTGAATAAAATTTTGTTTCTTGTATTGCTTCTCTTGCTGCTGTTATTTGTCTTTTTTGGTTTGGAATTAATAAAGGGGTTGAAACTGCCGTGCTAGATGATGGTCCATCTGAAACAATTATCGTCCCTGTTGAAGATGCTCTTGCAAACCTACTAAGCCCGGTTGCCCCTGAAAAATCATATATATATTGATTAGTTAACCCCAATCCTAATACATCAAAATCAACATTTAATGAATATACTTTTTCGCTTGATATTGCACTTCCTTCATTTACCTGTAGTAAGTCAGCCGCCCTAGTAACCGCCGATCCTTCTGTTCTTATATAGCTAGTGGCAAATGGCAGGGCTTCGCATTGTGCTCCCCACAATAAAACACTTGACCCATCGCCAACATAAGTAGATACCGTGCCGGATATAGTAAAAATTCTTAAAGAGACTGATGTTGACGGTACTGTTACTGTAATTGAGCATCTATACCAACCATTACCAGTACTTTTTATGCTAGAACCACCAGCGGGGGCGGCTACTAAAGCATCATCAATTAAACCCAATACAGGATCAAAAATACGACCTTGAGAAATTGTATTTTCAAACAAAGCTATCTTTAGAGGGCTATTGGATTTTATATAGCAAGATAATGTTACAGTTGCGCCACTTGAAACCGTATAATCTTGACTTACTCTATGTGAAGCATTAGAGGTATCATCAATAATACTGTCACCTGAAAGCGTGCCATCGGGTGCAATTGCCAAATTAGATCCAGTTGTTGCGTTACTTTTTGACCAGCTTGCATTATCAAACTCCTCGGACCTCAAAGCTAAATTAGTACTAGCCCCCTCTGCCAAATACCCTAAGCACTCACCTGTTGCCGCATCATATTCAATACGTGGGCTTGCTCCTGTCAGCGGGTCTGTTTTAAGTATGTATTCATATTGATTAAATGCGTTTATTTGCCGCCCTATGTAGGTTGCCGCGCTGCCTCTTGAGTATGTGAAATCAACATTATAAAGCTGCTGACAAAAGTCTAAATTAACAACATCGCCGCCGGTTCTTAACGCTGCAACAGGGCTTAATGCTCCAACCGCTGTTGGTGTAGGGTTAGAGCTAGGTGTTACAGCACTTCTGGCAGTTGGGATTGCGGTTGTAGCCGGTGTTAAACTTGTACGAGCCGTTGGAACAGGTGTTGTACTAGGTGTTATTGCGCCCCTAGCTGTCGGCAATGCTGTTGTAGCAGGAGTAACCGCTGTTCTTGCTGTAGGTGTAGCAGTTGTGCCAACACCCTCGGCTGTTCTGGCTGTAGGTGTATCTGTTACTGGTGGGGTGATTGGCGTTGCCATTGTAAAACCTCTTAATATGTATTGTTTGATTATATGCTAAAAGTTAACCACCTGCAAAGTTTACAGTATAGCCATCGCCTAACGCTTGGTTAAGCGTATCAATCAATTGACCGCCACTAATTAGGCTGTTTGCGTCTATTCCTGCAATTGATATATTCCTATCTTGACCACCGCTACCCCCGCCGTCTGATGTTCTAGTTGTCGGTAATCCGCCGCTAAATGAGTTTGAATTACCACCTCCGCCACCAAACTTTTGTTTTGCTATGTTTTGAACTTGTACAGCAGAGCCAATGCCAGCAGCCGTTGCAAATGCAGCACCTACAATTGGACCACCTAATTTGTTACCGACTTTATAAGCGCCTTGAACCGCCGCAATACCGTCAATAATAGCTCCCGACAATGCAGCAACCTTGCCAATTTCAAACATTTTGCGACTTTCTGTGTTCATCAGTGACGATAAATCACCCATTGACTTTGATAATGCGCCCAGCTTTTCCTTGCCTTTTTTATCTTCCAAGTCAGTTTCTTTCTTTTTAGACTTGTCAGCGATAGCAATTAAATCAGTGGCTAACTTGTCGGCTTTCTGCTTTCTTAGTTCGTCATATTCATCACGCAAAAGCTCGCCATTTATCAATGACTGTTCTAGTAATATAAGTTCATTAGCATTTTTTTCTGCTAATAACTCACCTTCTAGCTTGAATTCATTTCTTAGTTGTTCTAGGTTTGAGCCGCGCGCGCCTTTTTGTTTTGCTTCTTCCGCCGCTAAGTCTGTTTTGAACTTAGAAAACGCGCTTGCATCATCCATCTCAGCCTTTGCCATGGCTTTCTGTTGCGCCTCTGCTCGCTCTAGCTCTGCAATTAATAGCCTTACATTCTCTGGTAGTTTGGCGCTTGCTCCGTCGCTTAACTCAAACGCTAAGGCCATTCTTCGCGCTGCGTTTGCACCCTCATCTGTTTCAATCTTGGTAATTGCTAGTTGTTGCGTTAAGGTTTCTACTAGAGCCTGCGTTTTAAATATAGCTTCATTGTCAAACCCAACATCTAATGCAGATACACCAGCATCTTTTATTCTTGCCTCTAATTCTTGAGCGCCAACAGCCGATTTTCTAGCTGTTTCAAATATTGTATTCAGCCCAACAACTAAAGCCTTTAATTCTTTTGGCGCATCTTTTGCGGTTGAAGATAATTCGTTGAGTCTAATTTGTAGCGCGTTGATGGCTTCTGGTGTTTTAGCCTTTTCAGCCTCTAAGAATATATTTAATATTTCTTTTCCTAGCTCATTTGCCTTTGCACCAGTAGCCCCAAACTTTTCGCCTATCTTAGTAAATGCAGAGCTAAAAGCAAGGAGGTCTTGCTCTCCGTCTTTTGTTGCTTGAGAAAGCCTGTCAAGGCTAACGCCAACACTACCAAATACACCAGCGCCTATTTCCTTTGAAAACTCGTCGCGTATCTCAGTTAAGCCAACTGAAACTGCTTTTCTTGCGTTATCAATTGATACTTCTAGTTGCGACAAAACCAATGCGTTACTTATTTTTGATAGCTCTTTTATGCTATCAGAAAACTCAAGTATTCCATCATCGCCTTTTTTTGCCACCGCCTCTAGCGCTTCAATTGCCTTCTCTAAATCTTCTATTGCACTGGTAGATTTAAATAACTCAGGCAGAAGAACAACACCAATAGCCGCACCGATACCGACAATAGAGCCAAGTAAAGGTGCGCCCAACACTATACCCAAATCAGCCGCTTGCTGCGAGAATGCTATAAGAGGGTTAACACCGCCGGAAACCTGTCCTGTAAATTGCTGTAACTGAATAGATGCTTGACCAGCAGAGCGACCCATACCACCCATTGAGCCAGCCGACTTTTGAGACTGTTTAGACTGCCTAGCTAGTGCTTTACCGGTGCTATTTAAAGATGCATCTGTTTTTTTAAATTCATTCTGTATTTTCTTTGCAGAATTAGTAATTGCTTGCTCTGACTTTATTACGCCAGATGCATCCACATCAGCTTTAAGCTCAACAAATACACCATCAATTCTCTCAGCCATCTAAATAAATCCTTCGCCTTTTGAGCGCTCTATCAAATCATCATAAAACTCAACTCGTCTGCCGTTGTGCATTTCAGGCGGTGTGTTGAACCTCATTATTTCGCCAACCTCGCAAGGGGACATCAACCAATACTCACTCGGTTGTATGCCCCAATCGGAAACTGCCAAAGCAAAAAGGGTATGATATGGGTACTCGGTTATTTTTTCGCCACCTTCGGCGCTGGCTTTTTTGTTGCTACATCCTCTTTACTGCTTGGAAACATAGCAGACAAAGCGGACTTAGTTGCATTAATAAGCCCGATTGGATCGGCAGTAATTAACTCAGTCCAAACATCCTCCGCATCAACATCAACGCCAGCAGAATTTAATAGCAAGGCATAGAAAGAAGATAACAAGCTAGTCGGAGGGATACCACCTTCATCGACTAGCAATTGCAGTCTCAAAAGGTTTATACCATTCATTTCTATCTTGTTAATCAAACCCATAGATAACTGAATATCGTACTTCTTTCCTTGATATGTGATTGTAATTTCTCTTTGTATGCCAGCCATAAATTAAGTACCCGCCGTAAATGTGACTTCGCCGCTTGAAGCAAGTGAGGATTCGAATGTATAACTACCGTTATATTCACCAGTGTCGGAGAACGAACCAAAACCAAAGTCACCATCTACAGTTGATCCATCTGGGTAAGTCAATACACAAGCATAAATCTGACTTGTATTGTTAATAGTTGACATTAACAAGTTAAGATTTTCGACCACGCCTGAGAATGTTAACTCAATTGCGCGTTGTCCAGGTTCGGCTAATGCAGTCGCCCATCCGTCTGATTTATCGCTTGTTACGTCAATCATCTCATTGTTAACAGACAAGCCTTTGGTAGTAATAGCAATATTACCGACGCCGCCGATTGTTAGTGTTACCTTTCTTCCTGCAAAACCTACGCCAACAGCCATAGTAATATCCTCATTAATGTATTTAAGTGGTTTGTAAAATTATTCTATACCGCTGTATTCCGTGCATCGTAATGCCGTCGGGGTCTAGCAGAATATTCGAGTACTCTTGATGCATTTCAACAGTGTCATAGCCTGTCATTGGCATGTCAAAGTGATGAAGCGCATCGTAAATTGCTTTTTGTAAGTTGCCAACAAATAGTAAATCTCTTTTGTCGGACCAAGTATGTATGTTTATTACACCCTCAAACCCTAAGTCGGCATCGTTATCATTACCGTTTAATAATATATCTTTGACAACAATGTACGGGTATCCGCTAAAGTCTTGCGGCGTATGAGTAAAAACAGCAGGTAATCCGCCAAATGTTGCAAGCAATGCATTTACATTACTATCCGATTTGAGCTTAGTTATTATGCCTATGGCAACTTGTACTTGCTCGCTCATACCGGCAACCTGTCAATTGCATTATTAACCGACCTAATTATATTCCGGCGAACTGCTCCGCGGTTAGATTCTAGTGACGGCTGCAACCACGGATGCGTAAATTCTAAATATGTTGCATATGGCGCTTTTGCTGTAGCACCCACTCGATAAATACTGTCAGCCATCTTCTCAACTTGTATAGCATTAACTAAGTTACCAGTGTCAGTGTTAGGCGCTTGACCTTTTGCCGCCGCTACGTGCGAGTAAGGCTTGCCGTTTTGCGTGTATCTAGTTACTGTTGAGCCTGGCGATACTTCTTGTATACTTTTGCGTGAGTAACCTTGTATTTCTAAAGCAGCACCGAAAACACCTTCATCAACAGCCTCATCAAATGACTCGCCAAGTAATTGCATCTTACGCCTAAAACTATTTACACCAGTAACTTTAACACTCATGAATTAACCCCTCGTCTAGCTGTGATAGTCAAAAACCTATCAGCCTCTTCGATGTTATCAATGTGCTTAATATTGTATTCATCACCGCGATAGATTATTGTCATACTTTCTTTTATATCTGACCTATAGCGAATAGTGAATTTACTCATTGCAACCGCGCCTAGTTGGTCATATCTCATCAACTCTGAGCCAGTCATATTCTTAATCTTTGCCCAAACGTCAGCAAGCTTAACAAACGACTGGGATTGTCCGCCTGTTGCCGTTGCTGTAACCACTAAGCTATTAATCGTTATTTTACGATTAAGGCTTGCGGGAGTTATATCGCAGCATTTCATTAAATTACAAACCCAGCATTTACCGCGAATGGCACTAATAAATGATATGCACCAGACATTTTAAGCGCATCAGTGGCATTGCAGCCCCGGTGCAAGTTTAAGTATCCAGCTACCATTAGAACGCCTTGCTTTATTGGCTCAGGTATATCATTAACCGAATAACCGAAACCCGCTAAGTATTTAACCTCTATTGCGTTAACCTTTAGATTATTATCTAAGTATGCAGTGTCAAATCGTATAAACGCCTGTTTTTCGTTGTACAGCGTGAATTCTGTTTCTACTTCGTCGTAAACTTTAACTTCAATAACTTGCTGTATGTTTGCCATCGGTAGGTCAATATCTAACTTGTAAATGCTACTAGGCCGTGACAGATGATAAAAATTTGTCTTTGATGCAATAGGCCACTCGACTAGCTTTAGTAAATACTCTCGCGTGATTAGGTCTTGCTTTAGATAACTAATAACAAGCTGTGTCGCGCTTAATAACGAGCCTTGCAATGTAGGGTCGTCAATGTCTAACCTTGCGAACTCTGATAGCTCTAAGATTGACACAGGCGCAATTAATCCATCATTAGTTTTAAAGCTCATTATGCTTTTTTCTCATTTGGCTTATAAGTTTGCTTTTTTACTGGTTTGCTCTTTTTGACATGCCCAATAAATCCTCGTTGAAGCAATTCCATAACTTCCATTGAGTCGGCAAATTGAATAGTATTGCCTACCCTGCCGTAATGTGAATTAACCAATATTTCGTATGTTGTCATTATATACCTCAATAAATTACCTTATTATAAACTGGTAAGACCAGATATACAAATAAAGTGTGCTAGGATTAAGATTCAATAGATTAAAGGTAAGTAATAAAATGAAAATTACAGTAAAAAATATAACACTATGGGCCGCGCTAACTGGATTTGTAATTACATTAGCACTAGCAAGCGCACCCAAGGCTTTAGCGTTCGAAAAAAATCAATGCAAAGAATGGAGTAATATCGCAACCGTAGTCATGCGCATGAGACAAGCTAATGCCTCAATCTCCACTTTGTTAGACATAGCCAAACAACAACCAGCGTTTGAGCAGATAATGAGCGTTATTACAATTGAGGCATACGACCGACCAAGATACTCAACCAAGGAGATGCAAGATAATTCAATTAAAGAGTTTGCAAATGAGATCTATTTGATTTGTTATAAGCAGAGTAATGTTAAGGATGCGTAAGATATTAATATACTAATAAAAAAGCCGCTAATTAAAGCGGCTTTTTACTGTGTACATATTTACTATGTAGCTACTACAAACGAACCTTTGCAATATGCTTTAGGCAATGGAATTGCTAGTGTGTAACGCTCCTCTGCTAAGATTGCAACACCGTTTTTGACGAAGTAATCAGCGTGAGACTCAGAAACACGAACCGATACACTTTCTCTGTCATAGATAACAGCACCCAGCGTCCAATCACCGATTAAGAATGTATCGGCTGGCATTGCGTTGCTTACAATGACAGGGATGCGCCATACTGAATCAGCAGCGCGAACAGTGGGCATTGAAACCATTAGGTAATGTCCGTCTGTTGCTTTTGCTGTCTCTAGGATTTCCCAATCAACAGGATTAAGCACTAAACCGTTCATATTGTAATAGTCAGACTGTTGCTCAATACGGATAGCCTTGCGGATGTGGTCAATCATAGCGCTAGGCACATCACCAGCAGCAGTGCCAGAAGGTAACTCACCGGCATCGTTTAGGCCAGAATCTACAAGTAAACCAGTTAAGTTTACACCAGTACCAGAACCCGACAACAATTGCGCGTCAGATACCAAATCAAGGCCATAAGTTAAGCGATTGTCAATCATGTTTTGAAGCATTGGTGCGTCAGATAATACCTGGCGTGATGCTGGGACCCAATGAGCAATAGTGCGGATTGGATATGTAACCAACTCATAAGTTATATTGGATTCCGCTTTAGCTGCAAACTCAGCAGTTTGTATAGCCGCGTTATTTGTAAACACGTTTTCGCGCATAATCTCAACAGCGTTTGAGCTAGTCGGCACAGTCGGGATTAAGTCACGAATACGGATTGGTCTATTCGGGTCTTGAAATACGCGAGAATCACGATCGGGACGAATTAAAGCGCCTGCACTTGAGCCGCCAGAAGTAATGTCCTTACGCTCGAAAGAAACAGCGACGTTATTTCCGCGACCGTTTGATTTCATATCTGTAAATGCATCTGATACAGTAAACAATTCACCCATTGATTTACGGATTTCTGAGCCGCTTTCCATCTTCTTAGACTTCTGCTCTAACTCAATCAGCTTTGCATCAACAGCACCGAACAAAGTTTTTAACTCTGCAAAGTTTGCTTCATGCTTTTCAAATGCCGCTTTAGTTTCTGCGCTAACATCGCCATTCGCTTTAATTTCTTTTTGCATTTCTACCTGAGCATTTTTAATGTCAGTTGATGCAGTGTTCAACTTGTCTGCTAAATCTTTAAGTTCCATTTTGGAAACCCTCTATAATTGATTAATGTTTAGTTGGCCTTACAGCCCAAAGTTTTTGACCGCTAATAATAACGCGGTTTCTTCATCTCGCGGCTGCGTAATAATTTGAGTGCCTTTCAACGGCTCAACTTTTAACAGTGCTTTTAATTCGTCTAATAATTCGCCTAATTCTTTTAATTGGTTCGGAGTGCAATCGCCGTTTTTTAGTCTTTCACTAATTGATTTTACGCTGGTGATAAATGCTTTTTCATTCATTGGGAAGGTAACAGGGCTAAACTCGTACAGCTTTACTTCGCTGATTACACGATTGCCCTTGTCATTGTATGCGCTCTTACCTAATGGGATACTAAAGCCAATACTCATTTGGTCAATAACCTTATCAGCCATCAACTCTAAAACCTCATCACCTAGCCTGGTCTTGCTAATGCGACCTTCAACATACAATCCTTTTTTATCTGGGGTCATAATCAAAGGTTTGCCAATTGGCGTAGTATGGTCAAAAAGTATCTTTACTCTGTCGGCTCTTTCTTGGATTGTCTTATTGAAAGCCTTGCTAGTAATTATGTCGCCGCCCAAGTCCTCGTCAAATGTTGACGCGTAACCCGCGAATGTACGTTCGGAGACGCTCGTTTCGGCTTTAAAATCTACTGGCTTAAAATCCACTGGTGACACCTTAAATTATTTATTACTAGTATTTTAAACTGGTAAGACCAGATAGTCAAATATAGTATGTTATTGTGTGGTTTTAATTAAGGGGATAGTATGAATAAAGCCTTCAAAGTAAATAAAAAAAGCTGGCGTAAAACTAGATATTTTAAGATATTAAAGCAAAGGCTTTTAATCGGTAGAATGATGGCTGCTGTAGTATCGGCTGCTGCTGCAAAAAACATTTCGGATATGTTGAAAAGCGTTAACCACAATAAAGACATAACAAAAGATATGTTTCGAATTAATAAATCTCTTGCTATAGCAAGGCAAGTTATTAATACTCAATTTGCGGTATTTAACGCAATGTATTGGTGGAGAATAAAATGATTAGAATCACAGAAAAAACATTTACACGGGAATTAATGCTTGCGGCTAACAACTATGTAAACAGTCAAGGGAATGCACCTACATTTAAAATAGTGTATGTATCCGATGCTTTCTTTGCGTATTTGTGCGAGTCGTTTGATGTTATTGGAAGCGTGATTAATCGGGCAAATTATCAAGGCTACGAAATTATCAACGTTGGCTTTGATGATGTTCCACCGTTTGTTATTTATTTGGGGTAGATTATGATTTACTTAGGCTTATTTTTAGTAGCGCTACCATTTATAGTCTTATTTGTAGCTATTTGGCATTGTGAGGGGGTCGGGGTTGCAATTTCTATATATACAATTGCAATGGCAGTTATAAGCATTATGTTAATTGGTATACAAATAGTTAATAATAATATTTAGCCTTAAGCCAAACTGTATCCAACAACACAGCGGCAATTTATAATCTCTTTGCCGCTGCCGTTTGGGTCGCCTGGGTGTAATAGCAAATCAGTACCAACGGCAAACAATTCACCTTTGCCTACCTTCTGACCGTTAGATGCTAAATGCGTTAACCTTGTGCGCTCGGTTAACGCGCTTATCCACTCTTTCTTTATATTACTCCTAACAGTACTGACAGCCTTTTCAGCGCTTGCATTTGCCGCGCTGTGCGATTCTGTGCGTGCAATCATTCGACCCCTAAAGCGTGACAGATTGCCGCCTTGCTCGGCTATTCTTTGTTGTATTAGTATGCCAGTTCCTCGCTCGTCTAATCCTTCTTTAACTGAGTCCTGCAGTGCAATCCTGATTATTTCAAGCGCTTGGACACTAGTTGTATTTGATATTTGCGTAACTCTTAACCCGGCAACCCATCGTAACCACAATGCCATTTGCGTGTCAAAATAGGGAGTCATAGGCACTTTTTTAATTTCATTCTCTGCCAGTGCATCAAGCATTCGTTGACCAAATATATTGTACGATACTGTATATAACTTAATTAACAGCTTGTGCAATCTGGTTTGATGTATTTCCATCATTTGCGGTAAGTCTGTATCGTTAGTATTTGCAATTGATTTCATTGCTCGCAATATTTCACGGCCGAATGCGGTTTCGCTTTTGTTAGCTAGGTCAAGTATTCCAGCTTCTAAAATACGCTGTTCTTGTATAGGTGTATAACCCGTAATTAGTTTACGGGCCATATGTAATAGTACCCATTAACTTTTTAACCGCATTGTTAACAACCTCGTCCTCAGTAACAACATCGGTCTGTTCTTCCTGTTGAATTTCTGGCAACTGGTCATCATCAAAGCCTAGTTTAAGCCTGTCGTTTATTGATTTGGCATCAAACCCAATTGCCTTTAATTTAACCGCATTGTCTAGCTTTTCGCCGTAGTTTTCTTGCAATGCCCTAATGTTTGAAAGGTCGTATTCAATGCAAAACTCTGGGCCAAACTCACCCGCTAGTTGCTTGTTTAACTGCGCACATATTAAGTCTAATTGTGGGATTATAGTATTTGTCCACAATTGCTTGAGCATTGTCTCTGCGTTCGACAGATTGACATTTTCAGTCAACCCCAAGTCGCTTAGTGACATACCAAATGCAGCTGTTATTTCTGACCATATCTTACTTTTACTATTTGCAAAATCCATCTCAACAGCAGTTGTGTTTAATATGTTGACCTTGCCACTTGTTACTAATGGCTTGCGTGCGTTATCATTCCCGCCGTTTCGGTCTATAATAGCCTGTTGAATTGCCGCCGCATCTTCTGAGCTTGTTTCTGCTGGTACTTCAACGTGTAAGTCTGTAACGCCCCTATTCTCAAAGGAGCGCTTTTGCCATTCGCCAGCCTCGCGGTCAATGTCGGTTGCTCGACCCGCTGACATTAGAACAGGCATACCAAAATAACGACTATTTGGATTAGGATTTTTCAATTGGATCATGTCGTCAGATTCAATAGTGTATTTTTGCGCGCTATACTCTTGGTATTCAAACTGGTCAATTAGATTTACCTTGCCGGGCTTTATTTTCATAAACTGACTAGGTAGCACCCAAAGCTGAGTTGGTAAGTTACGAGCGCCAGCTTTAACCTCTGATACAAAAGCACTGCCAGATAAATCCATCATTTGACTTATATAATACAGCAACTCAAGCATTGATTGTTCTGGGTTGGGGTTATCAAGTAGCATTTGCAATGGTGTGCCAGGTGCATACTCTGTCGTGCCGTCTGATAACTTTCTGTATGCTTTAAAAGGAACTGATGATATTAACTTGGCCCTCTTTTCAACACACGCATAAACAACAGCAGATGCATTATAGCCCTCGTTTATTGCTACCTCAGTATTCCAATTGTGATCGTGCTTTGCGAATAGTCTCCATGTAGCAGAAACTTCCGGCAGTGAAACCGACTTTATGACCGCCGCAACTTGCCGACCTATATTCGTTTTAGGATGCTGTATTAGTTTGTCTTTAAACGGCCACATTTTTAATACTCTTATTTAATTAGTTTAATTATATACTGATTAGCAAGCAAAAACAAAACTCTTGTTTCTTGTGTGATGCTCGCACGCATAACGAAGTGAATCAATGAAGTGGTTAAAATCATCGACCGGTTTATTTAGTTGCTTATTATTCTTATCTACAGCCCAGCAATAGTTGTCAAATTCGACCATAAACTCGACTAGGTGAGCGTTTACCACAATGTCAAACTCAAGTAGAAAATCTAAACCGGTACTAATTGACCCCGCGCCCTTCATTGCACCTCTAACAATTACACCCTTTGTTTTTAGGTAGTCAATTGATTTAGGCTCTGAGCTATCCGCTGTTGTCATGTGTCTATGTGCTAACAGCTTTTTAATGTTGACGGCTATGTCTGAGTTACTTAAACCCTTTTCATAAAATCCATCATAAACAAATATCTTTTTATTCTTAATATCAATGTATGTTTGATTGAATGCGCTTGGATCGTTAGTATAACCAAAATCCAAACCCTGCACATATTCAAGACCCTCTATTTCTTCTTGCCTGATTAGCCTAGTAGATACATTGTTAAAGACCAGTCCGTCAGCAGTACCCCAATTGCCAAGCGCATAAATAGTATAATAACGCGGGTTTGTTTTCTTCTTGTTTTCCATAACCATTTTGTATGCTGAATCAATAAAATAGTTATCTAGGTAAGTGGTTTTAAGCGTAAAGACGTCTTTTATTGGGTCGTCAAAGAAAACTCGCTTGGTCCAATGTTGCTCACTAATTGGGTTAAACGTCATTATTATCTGTTTAATATATTTGGTTTGCCCTCTCAATCGTAAATCAAGCTGTTCAAAATCCTCTTGTGTTAGCTCGGTAGCCTCTTCTATCCATATTGAACTTACGCCCTCAATTGACTTCATCTTCTCGACATCATCAAGGCCACTAAACATAAACTGTGAACCATTCTTTTTGTATACAATGGTCTTGTCGGTTAGGTTTACATTGAACTCTTCATTTAATCCCCACACTGAAATGATGTTGCGTATAAGCGTAAAGACCGAGCGTTTTATAGTTCGGTCAACTTTTCGGATGATTAGGAAGTTATGCTTTTGGTCGCTTTCTTTGAGTATTCGGTATAACATTTTACGTGCGACTATGTGCGATTTTCCGCTATTATGATGTATTGTACCGTCCTCAGATAAGTAATTATTAGTGTCTAGTACTTGCATACACCAATACTTTGAAACCTCAGATTTAACTATTGACAATACAGGGGAGGCGCTGAATAATACGGTTGATTTAACAATGCTTGGAGGTATATATGAATCAACCAAACAATCCGACGGCTCTTGCTCGATTTCAAAAGATAGTCCCGATGTGCGACGGTATTCGCTCATCAACTGAGATTGCTGAGGCACTAAATGAGAATGCGAAATATGTACAAAAGATGATGCTAAAGTTTGACCTCCCTCGTCGAGTTCAATCTGCTGTCCCATCTCATCGAAATGGTTTTTATAAAGTTGGTCGTCACATAAATAAGGATGGTTATGCGTCTGTAATTTGTCCGAAAAAGTGGATTTTAATGGCAAATTTAAACGGTCGAATACTTGAACATCGTCTTGTTGTTGCTCAGAAAATAAAGCGTAATCTCCTAACTCTTGAGGTAGTGGATCATATCGACGGCATTCGTCTGCATAACGACCCATTAAATCTTCGTTTGTTTCCGAGTAATGCTGAGCATCTTCGTTTAACGCTGTCTGGCAGTATTCCGAAATGGTCTGATTCTGGCAAGGTTGCGCTTGACTTAACTCGTCGCCGCTCACTAGCATATCAACCCGTTGATACTCACCTGTTGAAAGTAAGACAAGGTGATGCCCGCTTGATTGAAATACTCCGTTCGGCGTTGAAACTTGGTATAGATAGTCCTTACCTTTTGGGAACGCACCACCACTTAACGAAAGCTGGAATTGTTGACTTTTCTCGCTCCAGCTTAATACTCGCATTGGACGGTCTATATCACAAATACGCATAACCCCGTGTTCTGTGTGTATCTTTGTTTCTGGATGCACACAACCCGCGCCGCCCCATGCTATCTGGTAGCGCGACTGGTCTTGAAATAAAGGCACAAACGCGGGAGATTTATCTTGTACGTGACGCCTAAACTTAGCAAGGTCTACCACTCATCCTCGCCGCTATCAACAATCTTCTCGGTGACTTCAAGTTGTTGTTTGTCAACAATACCTAGATACCGGGCCATCAATGTTGAATTTGTCTGGTTGGCAGCTGCATATTCAAAGTTATGCGCAAATATATAATTACGCATGTACTCGGTTGCATTAACCATAGCCTCGTCTTTGCTTACTTGGTAGCGTTTAAATGTAGTGGCTCCAATACCAAGGAAGTTATATAAAGACTCAAATGTCATTGCTCTAGGTTTTAGCACTTCTGAGTATTCGATTTGACCATTAACGACATGCGGCTTATTTTCAATTATGCAGCCGCGTTCGTGATGATGCTCTAAAAACTTATCAAACTCAGAAAGTATTGATCCAGAGTTGTACACTGCATGAACACCCATTTAACACTCCGATACTAATAATTGAACTTTTGAGCATTCTGTCCTAGTCGTTGTTGCATAGTTAAACTCAACAACCGCGCGACCAACAGTGACACCCGTAATTAATGCGCTAATTATATCGCCGTCAATAACAGTCGAGCCAACGGTAATTAAGCCGCTTGAGCTTGCAACTGTTGCGCTAATTAATGCTTGGCCAGTAGTGAAACTAGATACATCGATGCTGTACCTTTCTACCTTGCCCACATTAAGCGGCTCTTGAAACGTAATCATGCAGGGAATGTAACTGTAAGTGATGCGATTGAGCTTGTGCCGCCTGATACGTAATCAAGTGTTGCACCGCTTACGATAACGTCAGCACCAGAACCGCCCAAGCCGACAGTAAGCGTATAAACTAAGCCGCCTGCTGTTAATGTTGCGCCGTCTACTGTTCCAGTTGCCGCTATGGTTGCATCGGCAATAGCGTTGCCTGTAATAACGCCGGTAGATGGAGCGCCGAACCCCGCTAATGTATGAGTGACTACTGTAGTTCCACCATCTAAAATAACCAATGATGCTGTAGTAAAGTCAGCAGAGAAGTCTGATGCTCTTGCATTTCTTGCCGCTGTGTTTGCTGTTGACATTTTATATTTTCCTGTGTCGTGCGCTAGTATATAGCGGCTGATTTGTGTTTAAAGTACGGATTTTAATTTGTGTGTTTTGGCTGTATGTAATTACCTGAGTGCCAGACCTATAATAATACACCTGTATGCCATTGTTAGCAATAACGCTGAATGTCGGTGCTGTTACGTCAACTGTAATCTCTGCGCTTAGTGTAGGTCTTGTCGCGCTGTTTAACACGCTAAACACAGGTGCATCAATACTAAAATCAATTGTAGATAATAGTGGGTTTATTAATGATGTGCTTACACTAAATATCGGAGCATCAACTAAAACGGATACAGATGCAGATGCATTACCTGGCTCAGTTGCAGTACTTGCAATGCTAAATATTGGCTTAGTAACATCAAAGGCAGTGCTAGCCGTAAATATTGGCACGATACTTGATGATGCAACACTAAATATAGGTTTAGATACTGATAATGCAATTGCAGAATTAATAATTAATACTTGATTATCTGCGGCAACACTGAACACTGGTTTAGATATTGATGCCGCGATAGCCGATGTTATTACTAACTGCCCATTCTCTGCGCTTACTGCAAATACTGGCTTGCTTATATCAACAGCTAACGCCGATGTAAATACTGGCACGGTTGTTGATGCGGTTGTTGCAAATACTGGTTTAGCTACATTAAAAGCTAGACCAGATGTAAATGTTGGTACTACTTTAGATGCTGCCGTTGCAAATATTGGTTTTGCAATTGTGTAGGCAATATCTGCGCTTATTGTTACGGGGGCAACAAAGCTAGATGCAATTGAGAATATTGGTTTGGTTATTGTTTGGGCTACTGATGCGGATATTGAACTGCCACCACCGCCGCTCGGGTCGTCAGGTGTTGATTGTGTCCAGAAGTTAGTGGGGTTGTCTTGGTTCGCATACTCAGATGCTATGTAATCAGCAGACCTAGCAAGGCCAGTGGTGTTTATTTCGTAAATTTTACCATTAAAACTTTCTACAGAGCCATTTCTTCTTGCTATGTGCAAATCGCTTGATGATGTAGATAAAGTACTCGTAGAGATAGACGCGGAACGGTCTAGTGAACCATTTAAGTAGAAAGATACATTAGACCCGTTATACACATAGGCTACGTGGGTTTTTGCGCCTATCGTTAAGTTTGTTGTAGCAGCTTGCTGCTGAACTCCTGAAGATGTCCACAACTCTACCGATGGCTTCCCATTCTTAATTAAAAGGTTAACCTGGTATTGCTTTCCTAAAAGTCTAGCAAAAGGCGCGTTTCCAGAAAGCACCACCCACGCTGAAAGCGATATGTAATCATTATTTACAACACTATTATCAGCTATCGTGTAACCTACCCCCGCCCCCCCACTGAAAATATTACCGTTACCTTGCGCTCCGCCATCTGTAGCTTGCGTTATCCCACTGGCGCTCGCTGTAAGAGAAGTATTACCGCTTGAGTCAACAGGTGATAATGACTCCAAATCAGACGAAAACGTTGAATCTTGGTTTACATTGTTACGTCCGTAGGTAGATGTAACAGACGGTTGTGTTTGCCCCGTATTACCACAAAACACATGAAGCTCTCTCGCACTTGTTGAATAAGTAGGGAACCTTACATAAGCAAGTAATTTTTGCGTTGATGTATTACATAAAACAATTTGTAGTGGAAGTTGGCTAGTGCCGTCAACATTAATAGATGCACGTACATCACCCCCGCCATTGTCTACATTATCCCAGAATGTGCTATCGACACTACCCTCAGTAATAAGTACGCGAAAGCCTCCTAAACTAGAAGCGGGAGCATCACCTGTTATCTTTTGTCGATAACTATAATTCGCAATTGTAACTGCCATGCGTTAAGACTTATCGAACGCAGCTATATATTCAGCAAGTTGTGACTGATTTACCGATGCAATGTAATCCTTTTTAGATAAATCTGTTGATTGCATTAATATAAGAGGCGTTAATCTTGCTAGTGTGAATTGTAGGGCGGCAACTTGCTCATTGAATGTGTTGTCGTAAAACGTAACATCGTCAGAGTCTATAATTAAGTCAGCGTCACCAGCCTCAATCGCGTCAAGGTTAATTTTGTGCATTGCTGCTGCATATATTAGCACTTCTGACATTAAGCCGTTTAAAGTGCTGTTTGCATTTGAAACTTGTTTTGATATGTCAATAGCTTTTCTGTGTATTGCTGATTTACGTGCTGATTTTACTGAACTCATTATATTTCCACCTTAATTAATTTAATCTGAAACACATAAACAGACCTATCTTTAAATGCTGGGGTTGACTTATTAACAAATAAATCAGGGTAAACTTTCCACCCCCATCGTCTATGCAAGAAGTAATTTTTAAATAGTCTAGTGTGTCTGTATTTTGCCCTAAAATATCCGTCTTTATTTATAAACTGGAAGTCATACCATATGTTGATTGTGCTGGCCTTATTGACGTTTGTAGCATTGCCCTTGTGATACGATGCGGTTATATCTTTTACATCGACACTGGTTGATACGAATGGCAAATAGCGAGCATTCCAAGCGGGATTTCTTAGTGCGCACCATTTGTATGATTGCCACCAAAGACTAGTGAAAGAAAGGTTACGCCATATGATACCCTGTTGGCGCAAATAATCAGGCCACCAGCCATAATCACCTTTGTTGACACTTACTGAGCCGTCAATATTCCAGTGTCGGCGTTGTGTACCGTTACCATTCCAGCCATCCTCCGCATTGCCCCATATTTTATTTAATCCCCACGGTAATTCGTTGAGGTTTTTATAAGTAGCCCACAGTGTAGGTATAACAAGCAAAGGAATGCCGATAAGCATTAGTATTATGCGCGCGATAAATCTCATGTGTATCAGCCTTATAGTATTTCCTACATTTTAAACCATTAGGCAAAAAAAAGCCACTAAGCAAAATGCAAAGTGGCTCAAGGTAAATACATCAGTCAGGGAAGTAACTGTGTATTTTAGGCTTAAATGGCAACTAACTGCCTGGTCTACGGAGTAATTAGGTTTATCTTATTCCTCTTCGTCGTCATCGTCAAGGTAATTTTCATCACCAATGCATTTAGGACAATATGATTCTGGTATACCGAATTCATCTTGGGAGTCACATTCTAAGTGTTCTTCACATTCTGGGCATATTGGACCTTCGCTATAAAATGGGCTGCGCGGGTCGTTGTCGAATTGGCGTATGTTGTCGGGGTAGTTATTCATAATTACCCTTACAAATTACATTTTTATGCCCAATGTCATCAATAACGTTAAAGTTACCCTCGAAAATACCATCTTCAATTACTTTATACTCCTTACCTATAGTCAAATTCTTATCATCATCACTCAAATTAACAATCCAGTCGCCCACTTTTACATCACTCATAACTCTATCCCCGCATCAATAATCAACTGAGCTAGTTTATCAGCGTCAATTTTAAGTAGTTGCTTCTTAATTCTTTCTTTGCGTTCATCTGGTTGGGGTAGGATTGAGTCTGGGTTAACTCTATAATTATACGAATCTAAAAGCATACACATATCAACCCATTTTTCTCCAAGCTTCATTTGTAAATCAGCACCAGCTAACCAAGCATCTAGCAGTTCCCTATACTCTTCGCGCGGTGGATTGCGGTATTTTTGAGGTGCTGGTTTATAATCACCATCAAGTAATTCATTTTCATCATCTCCATCAATTACGCAAATATAATCCTTCCAAACCTCTTTTACTTTATATCTCTTTCCAATAGTCAGCTTGGGGTCTTGAGTATCCCCAGTATTAACAACCCAATCACCTACTTTTACATTACTCATATTATTCATCCGTTTATTAAGTCAACCCAATGTAGCACGTAATGCTGGGTTGACTGCTCCGACCAGTTAAACCGTATAAACCTCAGTCCGTTTCTGCGCATTAGTACCAGGCTCAACACTTTCAAGCCTGTCTCTTACTTCTTCTAGAGTTAAAGTCTCGCGCCCCTTCTCGCCATAAGTCTTTGACCGTTTAATCACAATCAGACAGCTACGAGAGCGCCAACCGCCATCGTGAGCATAAGCATCGGAAGTCGCCAACTGATTAAATGATTCAATTGTCATATTCTCATGCTCTTTAC
>Ga0222644_1000243_pt1 | contig 22826 bp, 17 predicted proteins | sample AntAcemetagen291_FD_179800 | JGI IMG/M metagenome (GOLD analysis project Ga0222644, IMG submission 179800) | Saline water microbial communities from Ace Lake, Antarctica - #291 | ecosystem: Environmental > Aquatic > Non-marine Saline and Alkaline > Saline | place: Antarctica: Ace Lake...
ACCTACACGATGGTGAGTCAAGGGAACACGGGTAGCGTAGAAGTAGCTCAAATCATATTTGACACCAAAATAATCACTTACGAAAAGTTAGTAGATATTTTCTTTCACGTACACGATCCCACTACGTTAAATAGACAAGGTGCAGATAAAGGAACTCAATATAGATCAGTAGTATTCTATCACAATGATGAACAGAAAACTACAGCTAATGAAGTACTACGAAAAATAGATGCAAGTGACTTGTGGGAAGATCCTGCAGTGACCACAGTAGAGTCTATTTACAATTACAGCACTGCTGAAAACTACCATCAAAACTACTATAATTTAAATAAAGAAAACAATGGTTACTGTAACGCTGTTATAAGACCGAAAGTGGCAAAGTTTCAATTGAAATATAAGAATCTGATAGAGGAGTGATTTCCTTTTGATTTAATTGGTTAGTTAGAATCCCTTCTGCCTCGGTGGAGGGGATTTTTTTGTACTGTAACGTGACCAAAGTAGCAATACAAAGCAAACAAATAGACCTACCTCTTACTAATCTTATTATTACTTATAGCACTCTGACGGCTGCACTTATGCCGCCCTTCTACAAAACCACGAACCTTATTGTGCTTAGTGCCTCTGCCCTGTACTCTCTTACGCCACATACGGAAGCTACTTGGCTTCATCTCTCTCCGCATTATGGTAATCACTTCTTTCTCTACCAGTCCAAACTGTAGCTTTATTGTATCAAAACTAGTACGGTCTTCCCACGCCATTTCTATTACACGATTTATATCCTGATCTGATAGTTGCATTGCCTCAAACTAACGCAGTTAGCTGTTTTTCGTTTTTCTGAAGCACATATTTCACACGAGGTATATATTATTTGGCACATTTAATGTATTCATTTGCTGTATAGTATATCCAATAAAATGAAAGTAACACGACTACCAGCCTATCTGACACTAGCTCTATTCCTCCTCGGCACTACTCAGTGTGCTAAGCAACGCTCTGTCACCGTAAACTCCATACGCCCTGCAGATATAGAAGTCCCTTCCGATATAAAGACACTACTTATACTAGACCGTACTAAGTTTGACAAAAAAGTCATTGATATACTAGAAGGAGTGCTCACCGGTGAGATGCCTTATGAAGATAAGGCGAACATGCAGTTTCTCACCAGTGCTATGCGAGAAGAGCTATCCTACTCTCCTCGTTTTCAGATAAAACTAGCATCCGAACGATTAAGCGGCAATAGTCTATCAAGTGCTTTCCCAGACGCTCTACCGTGGAGTCAGATACAAATACTCTGTGATAAATATAAAGCAGATGCCGTGATAGCCGTAGAAATATTTGATACCGATTTCATAGTGACCAATGGTACTAGAATAAAAAAAGTAACGGAAAATGGAGTAGAACGAGACGTAGACGAGTACTATGCTCAAGGGGTAAATAGCTTGAAAATGGGGCTGCGTCTGTACAATCCGAAATCCAAAGAAATACTGGACCAACAAGTACTGAAAGAAAAAGGAACTTGGAGTGCCGCGGCAGCAAGCAAAGCCGGAGCTCTACTTGCCCTCATAGATAAAGCAGACGCTACTCACCAGCTGAGTTCTCGCATAGGTGCAGACTATGCCTATAGAGTGTCGCCTATGAGTATACAGATAACCAGAAGTTTCAGGGGCAATGCACGTAAATCACCCGCACTCGCTCAAGGAAGTAGACTAGCGGATGTAGGCAAATGGCAGGAAGCAATAGATATATGGAAAACTGGCATACCTGCTGCTAAAGAAAAGCACCAAGGATACTTAAGCCATAACATAGCTGTAGCATACGAAATACTCGGAAACATGACTAAGGCAAAAGAATGGGCGAGTACATCTTATACGCAGTATGGCAACAAGACAGGAAACCTCTATCTCAATTTACTCAACCTACGCATAGAAAACGAGAAAATAGCTCAGCAACAGTTAGCAGACTAGTTTCTGCCTGCTTAAAATCGGATCCTAACACCATTAGCATACGCTTCTAGATATGCTCCAGAACGACCAATGTGTTGACGGGCAGATATCCCTTGGACAGCACCACCTATAAATAATAGTCCGCCTACTATAAAAATAGAACTCTGATAGGAAGAATTTACCCTTGGAATAACAATCGTAGTCAAGACTGTACCACCCGTCATCAGTAGCAAAGACCTATTATATCCTCTTGTGAATTTTTTCATTTCTAAAGCCGACATATGCAACATCTCTTTAGCATCTGCTGCTTCTAATGAAAATTGATGTTTCAATACTACAGAACTATCTATACGGTTTTCACCTATCGGATTACCATTACTCAACACGTCAGAGTATCTTGGAATTGTCTTCTTCTTGACTAAAAATAGTTGATTAGAATCTAACGCCAATTCAACGTCTAATTTATATTTAAACATAGTGTTTTGATCAACAACAATCAACTGTGCACGTTTTTCGTCTTGCAATTCTATTAGTTTAACTTTATGTATTTTCAAGTCAAATTCCTTTATCTCGGCATAAGAAACTGAGCCTTTACCAACATTATCTTTCAAAAAAGACACCTCTAGTCTACGCTCTTCAAAATTGTCAAAGTAAACCTCACCTCCTACCGAATATACATCACCATTAGACCCGACATAAGAATTAGCCTTAACTCTAGTACTTTCATAACTATCTAAATCCTGAAACATAATGACCTGACTGAATGAAGTAATAGAAAAAAACACACCACCTAAACACATAATAACTGATTTCATATCTAGCAAATATAGACGGATGTGTTAAATATGAGGCAAGTAGATTAGTCTCTCCATTCTGCAAGATACTGAGCAGAAAACGTTCTGATACAAATAAGTAAGCAAAATCTTCATACTCGTGGAGCTCTGCAATCAGTGGTAGTGCAGGCTCCTACATTATCCAACGGAGATTTAAAACACTACCTAACCGTAGCGTAAAATTAATCCCAAAATAAAAGGCATATTTTTCGTAACTTCGTAATAGGAGTATGCGAAAGATTTTTGGATTAATAACACTATTGACAGGCCTCTTTATGGTCTATTTTTTAAGCACGCCACAGCGTATATCTGGCAAACCAATACCGCCTCTGGGTAAACTACTCAACCCCTACAGCGGTGCTTGGCAAAATGTAGAGAAAGTGGAAGATTATGCTGATTTTGAGCTCAAATCTGAGCACATCACAGACGAGGTTAAGATAGTCTTCGATGACAGAATGGTGCCACACATCTTTGCTCAAAACCTAAAGGACGCCCTATTCGCACAAGGCTATGTAGAAGCGTATCACCGTCTATTTCAGATGGACCTGTCTACTCGCTCACCTAACGGTACACTCTCTGAGGTGCTCGGGCCTAATCTGCTAGACTATGATAAGAAACAGCGGAGACTTGGACTATCCTATGCGGCAGATAATGCTGTAAAAGGATGGGCTAAATTCCCTGAGGAACTGAAAAATATAGATGCATACACTGCAGGTGTAAATCATTACATTTCTAGTCTGAGCGTAGCAGATTATCCGCTAGAATACAAACTTCTGGATTTCACTCCTAGTGAGTGGACCAATAGACACAGTGCACTCCTACTAAAGGCTATGACACAAACACTCGCAGGATATGAAGAAGACATAGAAATGGGCAATGCACTCCGTATCCTAGGAGAAAAAGACTTCAATAGCATATATCCAGACAGGAATATCAAAGATATCCCGATAACCGAAGGTCCATACAATAAAAGAACAACCCAAAATGCCACTGAGTTAATACGTACTAACCTACCGAGTATAGTACGTCCACGATCCCCAGACGGAGTAGGCAGTAATAACTGGGCCATAAGCGGATCAAAAAGTGCTACGGGAAAACCGATACTTGCTAATGACCCTCATCTTGGACTCAGCCTGCCATCTGTATGGTATGAGATAGCCATTACGACTCCTGAGTTTTCTGCTCAAGGTGTCACGCTACTGGGGATGCCTGGCATAATGATAGGCTTCAACCAAAATATAGCATGGGGAGAGACCAATGTAGGACATGACGTATCAGACTACCATACCATAGAGTGGACAGATGCTAGCAAAACCGCCTATATGCTAGACGATAAAATAGTACAAGCTACGCTCAAAATAGAAACGTATACTGTAAGAGGCGAAAAAGAAAGCTATGATACTGTACGCTATACACACTGGGGCCCTGTGGTAGAAGACGAGACTAACCTAGCACTACGCTGGATAGCACATGATGAAGCTCCTACCCCAGATTTCATGGCTTTTGTGAATGGTATGCAATGCGATAATTACGATGATTACCTCACTGCCACCGCAGACTTTTATGCTCCTGCTCAAAACTTCTTATACGCAGACAATAACAATGAGATAGGCCTACGTATAAATGGTGCTCTTCCCATAAAAAAATACCGACAAGGCGTTACAGTAAGCTCTGGAAATAAAACCTCAGATGGATGGCTAGGTATCATACCTAGAGATGAGAATCCCCAAGAACGGAACCCAAACAGAGGATATGTAAGCAGTGCAAACCAGTACAGTGCTACACAGGAATACCCTTATTATTATAATGGCAATTTTGAACCTTACAGGGGCCGTACGGTGCATAAGTACCTCACAGAGAAAGATACTATAGACGTCACCTATGTGAAAATGATGCAGAATAGTACCTTTAGTATGCTTGCTAAAGAAGCTCTTTCAGTTATGCTGCCATTACTAGACTCTACCAATGCTCTGCACGAATACGCTAAAGGCCTCAAAAGGTGGGACTTTAACTATGATGCTAATTCACTAAACCCAGTGAGGTTTGATAAGTGGTTCACCACTTTTCATCAGATGCTATGGGACGAGATCTACACTATGCAAGCTGAAATAGCATTACCTAATCCGGATGTGTGGGTCACCGTAAACTTGATAGAAAAAGAAACTAACAGCACATTTTATGATATCCAATCTACTCCCAATGTGGAGACTTTAAAAAACCTTGTTAATACTTCATTTATGCAGGTTAAAGACGATACTATCTCACCATTCTCTGAAGAAAAAAATGCTCAGATCCTTCACTTAACAAGACTCCCAGCTTTTTCAAAAACTGATATTGATGTAGGAGGAACTAAACATAGTTTAAATGCTATGCAGCAAACCTTCGGTCCTAGCTGGCGTATGATAGTAGCTTTAGGAGATACACCAGAAGCATACGGGACCTACCCAGGTGGACAGAGTGGTAATCCTGCCAGTCCTTTTTACTCCAATAAAATAGCTGTATGGGCCAAAGGAGAATATGACAGATTAATCCTATCACGTACACCCGAGTCTATCTCTAAGTCACTTTTTACTATATCCATAACCCATGAAAAATAGCATATTATTTCTAGTCCTTTTCTTAGGCACTTTGTTAGTCTCCACGTTACTCCCATGGTGGTCTATAGCTCCTATAGCAGGTGCACTTACTTATAGTTTAAAAGCTAAACCTGCTGCTGGATTTTTCATCTCGCTAACAGCAGTATTTTTAGCTTGGCTGATAAGTATCTATATTGTAGATAATGGCACTGTCGCTTCTCTTATGGGGAAACTTTTCCAAGTTTCAGCCTTCATTACTCCTCTAGTCGCCGCACTACTTGGAGGACTATTAGCAGGCATTTTCGGACTTTCTGGAGCTCTATTAGCTCCTAAAAAGAAAACCTGGATAAATGCTTAGAGTCACCGTTTAGAGTATAAGATAAGTATCTATTATTATACAGAAAATTGCACCCCTTTATGGATACTAGATACTTCTGACTAATTCATTGCTCTATAGTCTAATACGGACTGAGCGATTAAAGACCCTGAGAGTATTTTGAGCAATATGCATCAATTTATAGCCATAAATATGGACTTTTAGCCTGTATCCGATAGTCAAAGTATCAGCTATGCCAAGCCTCAGACAGCAATTTTTAACGACAAAATAGATGATACAGCGTAAGAATAGTCACGGTGTTTGATTACTTAATCTGTATAAGTTCGGAAGTTTGAATTCTTTTTATGGATGCTCCTATACTTAGTCGATTTTCTCACTATCCTTATGCCTTCTCTTCTACATTTATCGTCTATGCTTCAGAAATAGAACTGATACGTATAATAGTAGAATTACTTAGTCCATAGCTTTCGAAGCTATGCTGTGTTGTATTCTACCTTCGGAAAAGAGTTTAATAAAAAGAAGTATTCACTTACTAGTCTAAGCTAGTCACTGGTAGGATTCACGATGGCTCTGATGCTAAATACATGTGAATACAATGCTGCACTCTGATTACTTACATCCGTAAGTGCATAGTCTATTGTGATTTTTTTGAGATTTAATCCTATACCCATGTTAGGCATAAAAGTCCAATTGGTACCATAGATATTTCTAACTTCATTGTCAATTATCTCTTCCCCAATGACAATATCGTTTTTAATTTCTTGAAAACTTCCTATTCCGCCACGTAGATATATGATATCCTTATATCCTGCTTCAATGCCCATGTGTGGATCTCCACTGAATATATTAGACTTTAACAGTGTATTCCTTCGTCCATCTGTAGTGAAGTCTACATTCACCTCCGTAAGTAGTGAGAAGTCTTCTCTTAATTTTATCTTTTTAGCAGCTCCCAGTATCAGTGTAGGCAGTGTAAGCTCTAGTGAATTTATAGGGACTTCATTTCCTGTAGATTGCAACACATCTATCTCGGCGTCCGTAAAAGTATATTTCCATGCATTGAAAGTAGTAGTAATATCTCTTCCCATAGCCGCAAAACTCCAATTATTATCTGTCTCATAGCGAGCCCCTAAGTCTATCCCAAAACCCCAAGCAGTAGCAAAATCGCCACCCTTACGATGCACTATTTTAGCACTTCCCCCAAAACTTAGTCCATCTCTTAAAGCCTTTTGAGCATAGCTCACATAAAAACCATAATCCACCGCACTAAATGAGGTAATACGATCATAATTTATTTGTCCATTTTGAATGAGATCTAATGTATTGGGAATATTATCTATACCTAGCCTCACCATAGAGAAGCTGAGTGCGGCATTCTCTTTTACCTTGGTACTAAGTCCTATGTAATCGTAGTTTGCTATGCCTCCTTGATAGTTAGAGTGCATAAAAGATAACTGTAACTTATCTTTCTGCTGAGTCAATCCAGCTGGATTCCAATATCCTGCTGTGACGTCATCTGTGGAAGCTATCACTGAATTAGACATACCAAATGCTCTAGCTCCTACACCTATGGTCAAGTAATCATTACTATACTTAGGCGTAGATTGTGCAAAAGCACCTAACGTTCCAAATAAAAATAGACCAACAAGAAATTGAGTTTTGATAGGTGAGGTATTCATTAATTACAGCAATTGTATTTCTAAAGCTCCTATAGAACGTTCTAATTCAGGTTCTATTGTCTCACAAATGTCAATTAACAACTGACGCTGATCATCATTGAGCTCTATCATATCTAGTTTACGGCAAACACCTTCCACAGCGGCTACTACGTTTTCTAAACTGGTGTAACTTTTTAAGAACCCAGCCTTCATAAAACGCTTATGCTGCCCTTTCCAAAGTTCATCGTCTTGCAAACCTGCATATCTCATAAACTTGAGTATCCAGTCTTGCTCCACGCTAGCTACCATAGCATAGAAATCATCTGCTAGCGTAGGATTCTTATCCAATAAAATCTTATCTAACAATACCTCTACCATGATGTGTGTGATAAAGTAATCTCTATTGATATCCTTATCACCACTCTCTCTGATCATATCCGTGGCTCTGTTAGTCACGTCTACAAAAGTCATCCAGTTATGGAATTTACGATCACTAGCAAAGTGCTTATTGGTACCATCATTCATACTGGATATCTCCTTAGTAGTAAAGGTGATATTCTTGTAAGGGCTAATTCTTAGCTTAGGTATATGTGCTCTGGCAAGATCAGGAAGTATTAAACCAATGTTATAATACTTATTCTCCTCGTCTTTATCGAAATAGTAATGACTTAAATAATTCACTGGTACAAAGAAACTGAAATGTAACCAATAAATAGCAAAGTTTTAGCAGCGGGTGTACACTTCTGTATTAAAACACTTTTATCTATCCATAGTATTTACCAATAGTCTTATAGGATTTGAAATACAATACGCCATTTCTTCTACTGTATATTCGCAGAATGAATAGTATAGGATTACCAACACAAGAGACACAACAAGTCGTGCAAAAACTAAATGGATTACTAGCCACTTACTCAATACAGTATATGAATACTCGCGGTTTTCATTGGAATATAAAGGGTAAAGAATTTTTTGAGTTACATGTTAAATTTGAAGAAATATATAATGCACTAGTACTACAGATAGATGAGATAGCTGAGCGTATTCTAACACTAGAAGGCACCCCGCTCCATAGCTACACAGATAATGTGAAACATTCCCAAATAGTGGAGCGAGTAAATGTAACTAATGGAATAGAAGGCTTACAGCATATCCTTGATGGATACAAAACCATTATCTCCATACAACGAGACATACTAGAACTAGCTGAAAAGATAAACGACGAAGGTACAATATCACAAATGAGTGACTATATCACACTACAAGAAAAAGAAATGTGGATGTATAGATCTTACTTAGCATAGACAGCAAAACATTACTTTCGCATCTTTGAAAAAAAACACAAAAACATCAGGGAAACTAGGGACCGAAAGTATTGGAAAACTGCTACTTCAGCAGTCACTTCCTGCCTCTATAGGCTTTTTAGTAATGTCCCTATATCAGCTTGTAGATGTCTGGTTTGTAAGTAGGTATGCCGAAGGTGAACTAGCCATAGCAGCTATTACTGTAGTATTACCTATCACCTTCCTAATCTCATCTTTCGGTATGGCAGTAGGTGTAGGTGGTGCATCTGTACTCGCTCGTGCCCTAGGCGAAGAAAACCCAGAAAAAGCTCAAAAGACTTTCAGTAATCAGATATTACTTACTTTAGGATTCGTAGTATCTTTTGTATTGTTAGGTTATATTTATCAAACAGAACTTCTTACACTATTTGGTGCTAATGAGGAAATCATGCCTTACGCCAAAAAGTATCTCAATATTCTGCTTTTAGGTCTTCCCTTTTTGGGTTGGGCTATGATGAGTAACAATGTAATCCGTGCTGAAGGCAAGCCAAAAGTAGCTATGCTGACTATGATTATCCCAGCAGTATCTAATATCGTTTTAGATTACGTGCTTATCTTACAATTTGACATGGGGATAGACGGAGCAGCATGGGCCACTACCACAGGGTATGTACTTAGCGGTTTGTATACACTTTGGTTTTTCTTGTCCGGTAAGAGTGAGCTTAAACTAAGTAAAAGTGAGTTGCGTTTTGATCTGCCTATCGTAAAAGAAATAACCTCTATTGGTTCTATCACACTGCTGAGACAGAGTATGTTTAGCCTGCTAGCCATCGTACTCTATGGCCAATTAGATAAATGGGGTCAGGTAGAATATGCCGCTACTTTAGGAGATAGTGGCGGATCACACGCTATAGCCGTATACGGACTTATCAGAGGATTTACACTCTTTGTAGCTTTCCCTATTATAGGTATCATGCAAGGACTGATGCCCATAGTAAGTTTTAATTATGGTGCTAAAAACGGACAACGAGTAAAAGACAGTGTATGGCTCGCCATTAAGTGGACCACTGGAATCTCCCTATTGCTTTTGAGTGTGATAGTACTCTTCCCAGAAGACCTCATAGCCATCTTCACAGAGGACAAGTATTTACTTGCACATACTCCAAGAGTTCTAAAGCTTATCTTTATTTCGTTGCCTATAATGGGAATAGGATTTATAGGTGGAGCATACTTCCAAGCAGTGGGCAAACCTATACCCGCTCTGATACTTACGCTTGCACGTCAAGGGCTTATAATGATACCCCTAATGTATATTCTAGCTCACTTCTTTGGGCTAGACGGTGTGTGGGTATCCCTGCCTGCAGGTGAAGTAGTAGCTGGAGTGTGGGCTGCAGTCTGGTTATATATGGAGTTAAATAAGCTAGCTAACGCTGAGAAAAAGGCCTAATTTTCTACGTCAGTTTTTGTTAACCTGAACGTATTAAAGACGTTTTGCAACAATTAATTAGTAAAAATCTCTACATTCACGGTTCATGAAAACAATTATTATTAGTTTATTTCTTCTTCTTACTGTTTTTCAGGCTAATGCTCAGACGTCAAACTGCTCTCCGACCTTTTCAGAAATATACGATTTCAAAGTAGGTGATACGTTTCACTATTCCATAAAAGAAAATCCAGGTGGAGAGACACAAGAATACCATTATTCTAAGGAAGAATATACTATTTTGAATAAAGTAACATCAGGAGATACCACTATATATTATAGGCAATTTGGAGGTATCAAAAGAGATACTTTAATTTTAGTTAATGAAAGCTCACACTTCCTAAACCAATGTGATTCATCCTATATCTTAGTCAATCCACACTTCCACTACCCTTTCGATAACTTCAGAAATATAGAAGTATATGCCCTACTTAGGGTGTATGATAATGATACCATACGCACTTATGACAATGATTATCCACGTATCGTAAAATCCATTTCGAATCATTACAATTTGAGAAGCGGCTTCTATACCAAATCAGATTCCAATACCTATTCACCCTTTGATAGTGTTGGAATTACTATCACCAAGGAATATGCTCAGGGTGCTGGCTTACTCTACGATGACCATATCCAGTTTGAGTCTCACTATAAAAAAATCCTCACACATAAAATCAACGGAACAGATACTACCCTATATAAAACTGCTTCTATTACAAGACGACGAGAAAACCCTCTGCATATCTCGATATTTCCTAATCCCGTAAAGGATAAACTAACCTTGAAGTATAAAGACAGATCAACTGTAAATTACGCTATAGTGAATACAATGGGGCAGACTATAATCTCTGGCATATCAAAAAGCATTGAACATACCATTGACTTATCTCACTTGCCCGCTGGTATTTACTTTATTAAAGGCACTACCTCAGAGTCCAGTGGATCTGTACGATTTATAAAAGAGTAGAATTCTACACATCAAAAGCCTCAGCGATTATCGTTTCTTGTTCTTTCTTGTGTACTGCTGCATACCCAGTAGCTGGACTTGCACTACTCTTTCTAGTAATTTCTTTGAAACCTCTAGCCCAGTCATAGCGTAAGATGTGCATCCACGCTCCCATATTCTTTGGTTCTTCCTGTACCCAACAAAATTGTGCTTTTGGATATTTCTTGAAGAGTGCTTCCATCTGAGTCTCAGGCATAGGATAAATTTGCTCTAGACGCACTACAGCCACATCCTTACGTTCATCTTCTTGCTGCTTGGCAAGTAGATCATAGTAGATTTTACCCGTACATATATTTACTCGTTTTACTTTTTTAGTATCTACATAGGTGTCGTCTATCAGCTCCTGAAAACTTCCATTGGTAAACTCCTCCGTCTTACTTACAGCCAGTGGATGACGCAGTAGACTCTTCGGACTCATAATGACCAGTGGCTTGCGGAAATCTCTTTTTAATTGTCTACGAAACGCATGAAATAGGTTAGCAGGTGTAGTGAGATTCATCACTTGCATATTAGCCGCTGCACACAGCTGTAAGTATCGTTCCAGTCTGGCACTGCTATGCTCGGGACCTTGACCTTCATACCCGTGCGGCAGTAGCATCACTAAGCCACTGTATCTTCCCCACTTGGTTTCTCCACTCGCTATGAATTGGTCTATGATCACCTGGCAGCCATTAGAGAAGTCACCAAACTGTGCTTCCCAAATCGTTAAGCCATTTGGACTAGTCATAGAGTATCCGTACTCAAAACCGAGTACCGCATACTCAGAGAGTAATGAGTTGTAAACTTCAAATTTCTCTTGCTTATCGCTGATATTATTTAACGGAACATACTCCCCTTTGCCATCTTCCATATTCACTACGGCGTGACGGTGAGAGAACGTACCACGCTCTACATCTTGGCCACTCATACGCACAGGATGTCCCTCTTCTACCAAGGTACCATACGCCATAAGCTCACCCATAGCCCAGTCAAAACTATCATCAACTATCATCTTCTTCCTATCATTATACAGCTTAGTTACTTTTTTGATAGGAGTATGATTTTCTGGTAACGCAGTGATAGCCTTAGCTACTGCATCAAATGCCTTTTTGGTAACGACAGTCTTACTAGCTATTTCAAAATCCGCTTTTGTACCACTTTTTAGTTTACTCCACGTATTTTTTGGCAGGTTATTATTCTTAGGCTTTTTGTCAGCACGCACATCTTCTAGATCTTGCTGCAGCATGGCCTTAAACTCCTTTTCCATTTGCTTCGCAAGATTAGCTTCAATATTACCTTGCTCACTTAGCTTCTTAGCATATATCTCACGTGGATTAGGGTGTTTAGCTATCGCTTTGTAAAGCACCGGCTGGGTAAACTTAGGTTCATCACCCTCATTATGCCCATATTTTCTATATCCCAGTATATCTATAAATACGTCAGACTTAAACGTCTGTCTATATTCTGAGGCTAATTTAATTGTATATATAACAGCCTCTACATCATCACCATTTACGTGAAACACAGGACTCTTGGTAGTCTTAGCTACATCTGTACAATAGATCGAAGAACGAGCGTCTGTATAGTTAGTCGTAAATCCTATCTGATTATTAGTCACTAGGTGAAGAATTCCACCCACATTATAGCCATCTAAACCTGCCATTTGTACCACTTCATAGACTATTCCTTGTCCTGCTATGGCTGCATCACCGTGTATGAGTATTGGAGTAATTTTACTTAAATCATTACCGTACTGCTGATCTAGTTTTGCTCTGGCTATCCCTTGCACCACAGGATCTACTGCTTCTAAGTGACTCGGATTAGGAGCTAAATTTAGTTTTATTTCTTTACCAAGACTAGTTTTAACCTTACTGGTATAGCCCAGATGGTACTTTACGTCTCCTTCAAAAACAGACTCTTCAAATGCCTTTCCTTCGAACTCATTGAAAATCTCAGCATAACTTTTTTGCATGATATTGGCGAGCACATTGAGTCTACCACGATGTGCCATACCTATCACGAATTCCTGTACACCGTGGCTAGCTCCTAACTCTATGGCAGAGTCTAGTGCTGGGATTAAGGTTTCTAAACCTTCTAGAGAAAACCGTTTTTGGCCTGCATATTTTGTATGCAAAAAATTCTCAAAAGCCACTGCTTGGTTTAGTTTCGCTAGCGTTAGTTTCTTTTGCTCCAACGTGAAATCTGGCGTATTCTTACGCTTTTCCATTCTACTCTGTAGCCACTCTATACGCTTAGGATCAGTCATGTACATATACTCTACACCTACGTGTCCGCAGTATGTAGCTTCGCAATGAGCTATTATATCTTTTAGCGTAGCAGGACCTATTCCTATAGCCACCCCAGCATTAAATTTCTTATCTAAATCATCCTTAGACAATCCAAAGTTCTCAATGGATAGGTCTGGAGTGTAGGTTCTACGCTCACGTACTGGATTAGTTTTAGTAAATAAATGCCCCCGAGTACGGTATCCGTTATTGATAAGATTAAGTACGTTAATCTCCTTTAGTGCATCTTCAGATATGGTGGCTCCACCTTCAGCACTCAGACCATGGTCTCCATATGCTAGGTCAAACCCTTCAAAAAACCGCTGCCAGCTTTCGTCTACTGAAGATTTATCTTCTTTGTACTGTTGGTATAAATGCTCAGTAGCATCTACATCTGCGTTGCTTAGATAGGAATGATTTAACATGATTTATATGTTAACGCAAAAATAGAAAAGACGCTCGGAATCACGGAAAATTTCTTCTGAAATGTAAGCCTATTTTAGACCAAGATATCTACATTGTTATCTAAACTTAATGCAAAAGTGCCCACGCTACCTATTTTCGCTCAAACCAATTAAAAATCAAAATGGAAGAAACACAATTATTACCTAAGAAAAGAAGCACATTTATTACTGTTTTATGCATTCTAACTTTCATAGGAAGTGGATGGGGAATTATTGACGGTATTATAGACTATGTAGCTGCAGACACGGTCGGTCAAGCTACACAAATCATGGAAGATCAGATGGGTGAAGCCATGGATCAAATAGAGGATAGTGAAGATATGCCAGAAAGCACCAAAAACTTTATGGAGAATATGGTGGGCGGAGTAATGGAAAGCATAACTCCTGACAATATCAGAAAATCAGCACTCATCAACATTCTAGCTTCTTTACTTTGTCTATTTGGAGCCTATCTTATGTGGAATTTGAACAAAAAGGGATTTTACATTTATTTAGCAGGAACGTTATTAGCCGTAATAGGAATGGCTCTGGTTTTTGGTGGACTTCTTGGGATGGCAGCAGCTGGAGGTACTGGCTTTGTAGGCCTTGTAATGTGCATACTCTACGGAGTAAATCTTAAAGACATGAATTAAACATTAATTCTAAAAACATATTAGAGGTGTGCGGTTATGCTCGCACACCTTTTTTTGTACTGAAAATTGAGTTTTACTTATCAATATAAAATAGAAGATTCAGAGTGGTCAGCAGAAAAGGTAGTCGACGAACACTCATCTATATCAGTATGCCAAAACTTCGCTTGGCCAAAGGACGACTCATTAAAAGGTAAAGAGTGGGACAGCTATAAATCTGCTTTGCTGCTTAAAAAAAAGGTAGTCTCGAAGAATTAGAGTTCGCTGCTGTAGACACTGAAGCTATTGTTATCTGCTATACAGTAAATGGTCTAGCTGGGTTTCAACGCCAAGTTGGCACAAAAGACCCCGAGCTGAATGAGCACTTTATTAATCATATGGAATTGTTTTTTGATGGCGGTCTCGAAGAAGCTGTAGTTCTTAATAAGTACGATGAAGTAAAATATTCGCGAGGCTCGAATGTCACTAACCTTGTAATCCTAGAACCTAAAGTCAGACCCGAAAGCCTGGATTTATGTCATTATATGCTCGGACTTTCCCCTGTAATTATGTTTCTTTTTTTAACATTCAAGCTAGATTGGAGCTTCATTGTCGCACTATTGACAAGGATTATCCTTGCAGCTCTTTATATTCCAAAAGCAATATTATTAGTTTTTCACTACTACAATTCCCTAAAGTACAAATATGTCTATTCGGTTTCTGAGAATAAATTATTCCAATTTAAAGAAGACGAACTTCTGAAGGAACTTTCACTTATAACTGAAGTTCATTTTGTCTCAGAATTCTTTTTAATCCCCGGCTCTATTCATAATCAAACTGAGCTTGGTTATACCAAGTTTATAACTGAAAATGAAGAAATTAAAATCAGCTCACTTCAGATGCCCTTTAGCAAAGTTTCAGATTTGAGAATTAATACTAAAACTAAAAGCTATCAACGCAGTTATCCTTGGGTCAGTTAGAATACATAAAACATTAATTTCGCACTCCTCTAAATGAACAGTAGAGAATTCGTACAACTCTTTAATGAATATCCAATCTTTCAAGAATTGGAGCGGGAAATCAGTGCCGGAAAATCACGTTTTGGAGTTCAAAACTGCATCGGTTCTGCTAAGTCACTTCTCTTTGCCCACCTACAGAAACACACGGAAAGAAGTGTACTCGTAGTATGCAATAATCAAGAAGACGCAGAATATGTATACGCTGATCTACAGCTTTTTACGGACCACAATTATGTCTTTCTTTGGAAAGATTCTTTTCGTAGAAACTTTGATATGGGTGTGCCAGAAAGCACCAAAATACAAAGCAAAGCAAGCGTACTAGATGCCCTATCAGACCTAGACAAACCTAAGATAGTAGTCTCCTATCCTGAGGCTCTGCTAGAGAAAATAATAACACAAGACACTTTTCAAAAAACCAAACTTACTTTTAAAATAGGTGAGGAAGTAGACTTAGATTTCCTCATAGAAATACTTAATGAGTACAGTTTTTATCGGGAAGACTTCGTGTACGAGCCTGGTCAATTCTCCATACGAGGTGGTATTATAGATTTATTCAGCTACGCTAGTGAACTCCCTTTCAGACTAGAACTAGACGGTCGTACTATAGAAAGCATTCGCGAATTTGACCCAATCAGCCAGCTAAGTACTAAAATACTCGTCCGTGCCACCGTAGTCCCTAATGTGCAGGAGAGTATGAAGGAAGGTGAGCATACAGACATATTCGCCTACCTCGGTAAAAAACCGATAGTATGCACGTACGATCTTCCGTATGTCATAGCTAAAATGGAAAAGGGATGGGAAAAAGCTACAGAAAAAGCTACCGCAGAGCATAACCCAGAGCAGCTCTATTTTGATGTGGAAGAAATAGCAAACCAGCTAAACAAGAAACCTGTTGTAGAGTTTAGCAGCCAAACATTCTTCAGACCTTCTGTAAAACTAAAATTAAACCAAGTACCGCAACCTCCCATAAATAAGAATTTTAATCTACTTATAGATACGTTAAAATCTCTTGACCAGAAAAAATATACAACCCTAGTATTCTCTGAAAGTGCTAAACAAATAGAACGTCTAGAGAGTATCTTTGACGACCTACAATCTGGATATACGATACAGCCGGTATATAAAAGTCTAAGTGAAGGATTCGTAGATCACGACCTCAAAATAGCAGCATACACTGAACATCAAATATTCAATAGGTTCTACCTGGCAAAGTCAGGAAGCAAAAAATCTACTTCTGCACAGATTTCTCTCAAAGAACTCCAAGACCTAAATCCAGGTGACTATGTGGTACACATAGACCATGGAGTGGGTCAGTTTAAAGGGCTCCAACGCATAGAAATGGGCGGAAAGCTTCAAGATGCAGTGCGAATAGAGTACAAAAATGGAGATTTACTCTATGTGAATATAGGGGCACTCTATAAAATAAGTAAGTACAAAGGCAAAGATGGCACAGAACCTAAAATCAATAAACTAGGCAGTGACGCTTGGTCTAATCTGAAGCGAAAGACCAAAGCTCAGGTAAAAGATATAGCCAAAGATTTAATAGCACTCTACGCTAAAAGAAAAGCAGAAAAAGGATTTCAATTTAGCCCGGACACTTACCTACAGACAGAGCTAGAAGCTAGTTTCTTGTACGAAGACACACCAGATCAAGCCAAGGCTACAGAAGAATTTAAGGTAGATATGGAAAGTGAGAACCCTATGGACCGCTTAATATGTGGAGATGTAGGTTTTGGCAAGACGGAGATAGCTATACGTGCCGCCTTCAAAGCAGTGACAGATAGTAAACAAGTGGCGATCCTCGTACCTACTACGATATTGGCACAGCAGCATTTTCATACTTTCAGAGACCGATTACGTGACTTCCCTTGCACAGTAGACTATGTCAATAGATTTAGAACTGCCAAACAACAGACCGAGACCCTAAAAAGGCTAGAAAGTGGCAAACTAGATATCTTAATAGGAACACATAAACTACTAAGCAAGAAGACCAAGTTTCACGATCTTGGACTGCTTATCATAGACGAGGAACAGAAATTCGGAGTAAGTGCTAAGGAAAGACTCAAGGAATTTAGAGCTAATGTAGATACGCTGACTCTCACCGCCACGCCTATACCACGTACCCTGCACTTCAGCCTCATGGGGGCTCGAGATATGAGTATAATGATGACTCCACCGCCTAATCGTAGACCGGTACAGACAGAGGTGCAAGTATGGAATAACGATGTAATCCAAGAAGCTATAGGTGCTGAGATAGCCCGAGGCGGACAGTCTTTTGTCATACATAATAGAGTAAAAGACATACAAGAGATAGCTCAGCGAGTGCGGGATCTAGTGCCTGGAGCTAGAGTAGCCGTAGGTCATGGTCAGATGAAGGGGGATGATCTGGAGCAAGTAATGGTTCAGTTTATAGAAGGGGAATTTGACGTACTGATAGCCACCACTATCATAGAAAGTGGACTGGATATTCCAAATGCAAATACCATTATCATTAACAACGCTCATATGTTTGGTCTAAGTGACTTGCATCAGATGCGTGGACGTGTAGGACGTAGTAATATAAAAGCATACTGCTACTTGCTAGCACCTCCAGTGCACACACTTCCAGAAGACGGTAGACGCAGATTGCAGGCTATAGAGGAGTACGCTGATTTGGGTAGTGGATTTAATGTGGCTATGCGAGATATGGATATCCGTGGAGCAGGTAATATTTTAGGAGCAGAGCAAAGTGGCTTCATTTCAGAGATAGGATTTCATATGTATCATAAGATACTAGATGAAGCTTTGCAAGAACTTAGGGACGGAGAGTCTAGCGAATTACTAGACAATGACACTCCTAAACCTAAAAAACTAATGGTAGAAGCTACCGTAGAGCCGGATTTTGAGGCACGTATACCAGAGACATATGTAAGTAATGTAACCGAGCGGATAAATCTTTATTCTGCCTTATCGGCTATTAATGATGAAGAAACACTAGAGACTCTTACGCTAGAATTAGTAGACCGCTTTGGGGATATGCCCAAAGCCGTGAGAAACTTAGTCTGGAGTATAAAACTAAAGATAGCTGCTCAAAACATCTATGCTGAGAAAGTAAAGACTAGAGATAAAGAAGTTTTTTTATACTTCAGTAATAATCTAGGAGAAGAATTCTATCAAGCTCCTACTTTCAGCACTATCATGAGTTCTGTAAACCAAGAGCCGGAGCACTTTAGCTTCAAACAGGGTAAAAATCACCTTATTTTAGCGGTGAAAGGATTCAGCGATTTCAGAAGTGCATTAGAAAGAATAAATGAATTAGGCAGTCTCAATACAGTACTTTAAGTTTTGATTACACATTCGTGTAAACCCTACTTAACCCAATCTATCACTGTATCCACAAGGCTTTATTAGTTCCTATTATATGATACTATTCGTATCTCGATTATCCATTACAATCCATTCCCAAAAAACGTATATTCCCAAATATGGAATAATTTGTGTCATTTTAAGACTTATGACATTAGAAGCTTGGTATTGTCCACATAGAGAACTTATATTTGAATTAAGAAATTTAAACTACTACAAATTATTAAATCTCTTATGCTCAAGGGAGTGATGATCCTAAGCAACAATAGTTACTGGGGAAGTACTACTTCCATCAGAGACGCGACTACCAGTTATGCAAATTTCTGGTAACATTAGTTAGAATAGTTGGGTTATAAGCCCAGTCGAGGGGCTGGGCTTTTTTGTGTATCAAAGACTTTTGGATACTGCAGATAGAAATAATGTGACCTTCAAACAAGTTGTTCAGGCTACAAAATCATAAAAACATCAAAACAGAAACAGCCACATACTATTTCAATGGCTCTGCCAAAAAGTACCACTCAAAATAACGGCTACTAACTTCAACAAGAAACGCTTCTTCAACCCTAATCTTATTTTTAGTGGACCTTTTCACATTGGACTGAAAATCTGCTGTATCAGAATTAATATGGACAGCGTGATTAAAAACCGTGAGAGTATTTTGAGAAATATGCATCAATTTTTAGGCATAGGTAGCCTACTCGCATCTGGAGGAAAGTCATAGCCCCTTTGACATAGCTCAGGTCGCACTCCGCTATGCCATTCCTGCCTTGCCGCAGGCAGGAATGTATAACAACGAAACTTATGACACAGAATCAGAATAGTCCCGGTGTTTTATGACTTAGTCCTTATAAAATAAATATAATGGTCAGTTCTCCTCCCTTGATTAATTAGCTTATCCTAAACAGTCATTTCAATTTTCTCCATTCTGTCACTTCTCAACTAATAAATTAAATTCATCCTAGAAATCATTACCAACAGAAAACTAGAACACATCTTAAGGACAAAATGACCAAAAACTTCAAGTGCGATTTTTTCCAAACTTAAGTCTCGAAAAATCTAATTTTTCTTTAGTTAAAAGAATACAAATAGCAAAGTGAATAATGGCAATGACAGCTACAACTTTCATATTAACGTTGAACCTAGGAGGAAGTGAAATTCCCGTAAGTACAAATAAGTTATAAAATAAAAATACTACAGCGAGAATAAATAGTCCAACTATTACCATAACGGACAATTCTCCTAAAACCACCCTAACAAGTCAATTGCTTTATACTGACGACTCAGACATCATTAAGTCAATCTACTTTTCCTAAAACTCCTTCAGTAACTCCCCAAACTCCCATACATCCATAAATGAATTGTAAAATGGAACAGGGGCTAGACGAATTACATTAGGCTCACGCCAATCAGTCAATACATCTCTTTCGGCAAGGTAATCAAAAAGAGCTTTGCCATTCTCATTAGTCAATACACTCAACTGGCAGCCACGGTCTGCCGGTGTGATCACCTCAAACTCTAGTTTATCATTCACTGCTTGAGCATCCATCACTACTTGCTCTAAGAAAGCATTAAGCATTTTACCTTTGGCTACTAAAGCATCCATACCCACTTCGTCAAACATGTCCAATGAAGCTTTATGTGCCGCCATAGCGAGTACGGGGGCATTGCTGAGTTGCCATCCCGCTGCACCTGGCTCCGGTATGAAGCCTTTCTTCATCTGAAAACGTTCACTCTCCTTGTGTCCCCACCAGCCTGCTAGTCTTGGCGTATCCGGATTATCACCGTGTTTATTGTGTACGAAAACACCACTCACTCCACCGGGGCTACTATTCATATACTTATATGTACACCAAGCTGCAAAGTCTACATTCCAGTCGTGCAATTCCATCTTGATATTACCTGCTGCATGTGCACAGTCAAATCCTGCATATGCTCCTACGCTGTGAGCCGCTTCCGTAAGTGCTTTTATATCAAAAGCTTGACCAGTATAATACTGTACTCCACTAAAAAATACTAGAGCACATTCCTCTCCTACTTCTTTTATTTTAGCTACTATGTCTTCTGTACGGAGTGCGTGCTCACCCTCTCGTGGGTTTATCTCTACTACGGCATCTTCATATGCAAAACCATGCTGTTTCACTTGGCTCTCTATCACATACATATCACTGGGGAAAGCACCGCCTTCCATGATGATTTTGGTTCTCTTATCTGTTGGTCTATAAAAACTAGCGAGCAATAAGTGAAGGTTTACAGTAAGGTTATTCATCATCACTACTTCTTCTGGATTAGCTCCTACGACCTTGGCTTCATTATCAAAAAAACGATGGTAACTAAACCATGGATTCTTTCCGTGAAAATGACCTTCTACACCCAGCATTTGCCAATCGTCTAATTCTTGTTGGATATAATCTTTCACTGACTTCGGCTGCAGACCAAGAGAATTTCCAGTAAAATAAAGTTGTTCTGCTCTAGTCTTACCCGGAGGCATAAAAAACTGACTACGGTACTTGGCTAACGCATCTTCATTATCTAATTTTTCGGCGAAATCTCTACTATTGGTCATTTGCATACTGCAAATAAAGCTAGAAAACTAAAACTGAAACGAGTGATTCTTTAAATAAGAAAGAGTAATAGATAAAGCCACAATGCCAAAAAGATTACACCCAATATTACTAAGATTAAACTTGTGATAAATACAACCAATGCCAGTGTTCTTCTTTCCAAAAAACCAGGATTTTCATAGTTTCTATGTAATACTCCCCAAAAACAAACCAGAATAGCTCAAAGTTAAGTTAATTATTATTTATTGCTTTATGCTGCGTTTCTCAAGATTGATTCTTGATATCGTAGGCTTGGTTTTTGTTTGGTTGTATGATGTGTTTTTAGGTTGTAATAGCCTATATACTTTTGTATTCCTCGGTATAGTTCCAGACCGTTATTTTCGGGGTTTAGATAGATGTAATTTACTTTGATGGTTTTCCAAAATCGTTCTATCCAAGCATTATCAGTTGCTCTTCCTTTTCCATCCATTGATATTTTAATTACTTGACTCGTTAGGACTTCTGTCCACTTCTTACTGGTGTACTGCGAGCCTTGGTCGCTATTTACTATTTCCGGCTTGCCATAGCTATCTATGGCTTCTTGCAGGACTGATATGCACCAGTCTTTGGTCATTGAATTGCTCAGTCCCCAAGATAGTATCTTACGACTGTATACATCAATGATGGCAGTGAGATACATAAAACCATTCCTCATTGGTATGTATGTAATGTCTGTACACCACACCTGGTTTGCTCTTGTGATCTTTAGGTTTCGCAGCAGGTAGGGTTTTATGTACTTGGCTAGGCCTTGTTTGGTAAGGTTACGCAGTCTGTATTGAGTCAGATGCCCCATTACTTTGAATAATCTACGTACACGCTTGTGGTTTACCGTATAACCCTGATCTTCCAAAAAGTAGACCAAAGACTTTACTCCTTCTGTCGGATACTCCAATAGGTGTGGATCCATTACCCTCATCAGCTCTAGATTTAGGGCACTCTCTCCGATAGGTTGATAGTAAAGCACACCTCTGTTTATAGACAGAAGGTTGCACTGTTTTCGTATAGACAATTTCTTACTCTTTAGGTTCACTAAACCTTTTCTTGCTTTCATATCCCCAGTTTGTCGCAACTTTTTTTTAAAAAGTCATTCTCCACTTTCAGCTTCCCGATCTGTTCATACAGCTTATCAGTGCTAATGGTCTCTTTATTCTGTTGATCTTTTTTTGACGTCTTAAATACAGAGGATGAATGCTCTACGAACTCACCTTTCCATCTCGATATCATTACCCCAGATACTTCATACTTTTTTGAAAGCTCTGCTAATGTTGACTGCTCTTTCAAGGCATCTAATACCACTCTTGCTTTAAATTCTGAACTGAATTTTCTTCTTGTAATTTTTCCCATTTCTTTCGTGTTAAATTTACGCGTTTCTTAACTTAGACTATGGTCCTGTTTTTGGGGAGTGTTACA
>Ga0222644_1000245_pt1 | contig 22426 bp, 27 predicted proteins | sample AntAcemetagen291_FD_179800 | JGI IMG/M metagenome (GOLD analysis project Ga0222644, IMG submission 179800) | Saline water microbial communities from Ace Lake, Antarctica - #291 | ecosystem: Environmental > Aquatic > Non-marine Saline and Alkaline > Saline | place: Antarctica: Ace Lake...
TTAAAGATAGAGTCTACTTTGATTTTAATTTAATGTTTAACCTCAAAAAAGCAATAGAAACAGGCATTTTCGAGCATAAACTGAGATTGGTGCACGTTTATAAAGAAGGTGAAAACAAGGCGATTGGAATCATCACCAATCAACTAGACTGGAAGTATAACACCATTACCGAACTCTACAAAAAGCGTTGGGACATAGAACTTTTTTTCAAAGCTATGAAGCAAAATTTGCAGATAAAAACGTTCTGGGGAACAAGTGAAAATGCAGTAAAGTCACAGATATATGTTGCCCTAGTCTGTTATTTATTACTAGAGCTAATAAAGCGGACAATTGTTAAAAACCAATCGCATTCTCAAATTTGACCGAAAAAATTAGATTTTGCCTGTATCACTATCTATCACTGGACTATGTGTGCAATAAAGTGCGAGAAGGTGTGAGAAGGTGTGAGAAAAGTCCAATTCAAAAAACAAAGGGAGTTACTATTTTATCAAGACTTATTTTCAGGATAAATTGAACCTAGGCTACGTGTATAATGGGATACAGAGACTTTGTAGCTCTGGTTTAAAAACTTTCGGATACTAGTGTTATTTTTTAATTCACCAATAAAAACTATATTTGCCTAACGAACGTTAGTTCGCAGCATTGGAATGACAGAACGCAAAAAAGAAATACTAGCTTCATCTCAAAGCGTACTCAAAGAAAAAGGGTATGCGGCCACATCGGTAAGGGATATAGCCAAAGCGTTGGATATGGAGCCTGCAAGCCTATATTCTCATTTCAAAAACAAAGAAGATATTCTCAAAATTACATGTTTTGACATGGCAGATAAATTTGAGATTGCGGTACAAGAGGTCAATGACATCTACTTCAATGCCGAAGAAAAACTACGTATGGCTATCAAACTACACGTAGAGATACTTACTCAAAACTTAGACTCCGCTATTATTTTTATAAGAGACTGGAGAAATTTGACTGGCACCTCTTTGGAACGCTTCATTGCTAATAGGAATAGCTATGAAGCGGGTTTTAGAGAAATAGTACAAACTGGTATAGACGAAGGTATCTTTAATGAAACGGACAAAAAATTTGCTGCACTTACTGTACTCTCTAGTGTGAATTGGATAGTAGAATGGTATAAGCCAGACGGCAATCTTAATGCTGAACAAATAGCAGAAAAGCTGAGTGATTTTATACTCTCAGGACTTAAAAACAATAATTGATAATTAAACATTAACAACAAAAGAAAATTATGTACGGAAACGCTTATATAGACCCAAACGAGACATTTGAAGGCCAAGAGGAAACTCCAGAACTATTAGCTGCTTTTCAAGCTAGAATAGATAAAGGAGATAAGATAGAGCCTCAAGATTGGATGCCAGCGATGTATCGTAAGCAGCTCATCAGAATGATAGAGCAACACGCTCATTCCGAAATCATAGGTTCTCTACCAGAAGGTACTTGGATCACTCGTGCTCCAGGATTCAGAAGAAAACTAGCTCTTATGGCTAAGGTTCAAGATGAAGTAGGCCACGCACAGTTACTTTACTCTGCAGCTGAAACACTAGGCAAAAGCCGTGAGGACATGATGAATGACCTCATCACAGGTAAGTCTAAGTATTCTAATATATTTAACTACCCTGCTCTTACATGGGCAGATAGTGCAGTTATCGCGTGGTTAGTAGACGCAGGTGCTATCGTAAATCAACTGGCAAATAGTAAAGGATCCTACGGACCATACTGTAGAGCTCTAGAGCGTATCTGCTATGAGGAGTCTTTTCACCTAAAGTATGGACACGACAATGTAGTGCACCTAGCTACAGGGACTAAGAAACAACGCGAAATGGTACAAGCTGCGATGACTAGATGGTGGCCACCACTAATGCACTTCTTTGGACCTAGCGACAAAGCATCTGTGCACTCCGAAACGCTCATGGGTTGGAAGGTAAAAATGGCAACTAACGATGCTATGCGTCAGCAGTTTATGGACATGTACATACCAAAAATATGGGACTTAGGTCTTATACTTCCAGATCCGCTACTTCAGAAAAATAAAGAAACAGGTCAGTGGGATTATACAGAACCAGACTGGGAAGAGTTCAAAAGAGTTATCAATGGTGATGGACCTTGTAATGCAGAGCGATTAGCTGTGCGTCGTATGGCTGAAGAAAACGGAAGATGGGTGGCACGTGCTATTAATAACGAGGAGGCAGTACACGTCAGACCTTTTGCCTAAAGATTAAGAATCACCTTGTAGCTCACTTGCTACAAGGTGATTCTATTCCTTAGCATTTTGCTTTTGTGATATAATACACCGTACTTTGGAATACGCCGAAAGCAAAAACTAAACCAATGAAGTACTATATCACCTACATACTAATATGCCTTAGCTCTCTAAGCTTTGCCCAAACTATCCCAAACGGAGACTTTGAACATTGGGAAGTGCGTGATCATTTTAAGCTATCTGGATGGTATTCTCCTACTAGAAATGTGGAGCGTACAACAGACGCGAAGGAGGGCAACTATGCTATAAAACTAATTAATACCCATAGTGTAACATCCAACGGAACTACTGGACACGCAAGAAATCTCGACTATAACAATCGGCAAGAAATCAATGGAACGGCGATTTCTGGAGATGCATTAAGTATCTCCTTTTGGTGTAAATATAACTTAGCCGCAGGTGATACTGCTAGATTCTATGTGATACTCAGAGAAGAAGGATCATACAAGGGCAAGGTAGACTTTAGATTCACAGGAAACAGTGCGAATAAATACGTGAAATTCTCCGTACCAATAGAGTGGAGTTCATCAGGAAACACGAGGATCGATAGTGCCTGGTTTTATCTGTACTCGTGCAGTGAGAACGTAGTGAATGGAGATGGATACGTAATTTTTGATGATATAGCCTTTGAAAACATTAGTCAGCGAGTAGGAGATTTTGAGAATAGTGGATTTGAAGAATGGTACAATATAGGTGTAGATTTCCCTTCAAATTGGAGGCCTTTAGATCTGCTGGTCTATGACACTTACAGCAGTTTTTTAAATTCTAAATCGTGCACTAAATCTTCTAAAGATAATGCTCATACAGGCGATCACTCACTTATTATTCAGAATTATGTAAGTGGTACTACTGTGCAGCGAGGATATGCTTTTTTAGGAGACGATAACGATGACTATTACACACCTCACATCCCGTTTTTGGATACCTTTAAATACCTACAGGGATATTATAAATTCTTACCAGATGGACCTGATACCGCTCGCATTAATGTAAGAACTTATGCTAATGGCTACGGAAGACGGTCTTACAACGACTTTAATATAGGAGAAGAATCTACAGAATGGACTTTTTTTAGCGTGCCTCTCACTTATAACGATAGCTATGCACCTGACAGTGCATCACTTATCTTTTACTCCGCTGTGGATGATGACGGCATATATGGCATAGATACTAGACTATTTCTAGATAATCTAGAATTAGTAATGAAACCCACCCCGCTAAAGCTAGCTGTGCACGAGATAACTTCTGCTGGACATTACTACCCCAACCCAACCTCTGGATTAGTTTTTATAGACGCACAAAAAAAATACAGCTCGGCTCATATTACTACTCTTTTGGGCCAATCTGATGAAATAGAAATACTCAATAATAGTATTGACCTTTGTCAACGACCAAATGGCATGTACTTTATAACCCTGCGTGACGTTGATAATCAAATAAGCGTGATCAGAGTGCTGAAAAACTAAGCCTATGAAAGCATTACTCACATATCTGTCCATTTCTGTACTGCTAAGCAGTTTCGCTCAGAATGTGCCAAACGGTGGCTTCGAGATATGGGAGACAGAAGATTTTTATGCCGTAGACAGTTGGGTGAGTTATGGTAAACCTCTACGCTCTTCGGATACCAAACATGGAAAGTACCGTATTACTTTAGAAAATTTTGAACATGAATATGTACCAAGATCTATATACAAAACTGAACTCGTTGGAGAAACTATAACTGCAGGTTCTCTAAATCCTGGATTAACCACTATTAACACATCTCTTTTATCTAAAGGGCTATATTTCATAAATACAACCAATACTAACCAGCAATGTCAACAGAAGATAATAAAACAATAATATCCTTAGACCCCAGAATATCAAGGTCTAACTTAACAGGTGGAAACCACAGTGATGTAGATGGCCTCATCCATTTTCAGACGTATGAAGTCTTTCACCAAAGTAAAAGAGGAGCTCAACACAAGCACGTAGGCATAGTCCATGCGCCTAACCCCGATATGGCTTTGCTATACGCCAAGGAACAATATGCACGTAGAGAAGTAACTGCAAATATCTGGGTAGCCCCTAGTAGCTGCATAAGTGCCACGGAGTATGAAGATGACGACGTATTCACTACTGCACCAGAGAAGCTATACAGAAATCCAGCATCATATAAAGTTATGGACCGGATCCAAGCATTCAAAGAAAGAGGAATGAAGGCGTCGGATGAAGTTTAGATACATAAAATAATAGCTCAATTATAAACTCAAAATTTTCCAATTTAACACATCAGCTTAAACAGTATGGACAGCATATCAGCATTAAAAGAATTACTATATAAAATAGCAGACGACCAGCTAATAATAGGTCACAGAAATAGTGAATGGAACGGCTTAGGACCTATGCTAGAAGAGGATATAGCATTCTCTAGCATGGCTCAGGACAAAATGGGACAAAGTGAACATATATATAATCTATTACACCAACTAGGCGAAGCAGACGCAGATACTGTCGCATTTACTCGAAATGCTCCTCAGTTTCACTGCTCACAATTAGTAGAATTACCTATAGGAGGATATGACTTCAGTATTATGCGTCATTTCCTATTTGACTCAGCAGAGTACATCCGTTTTGAAGGACTAAAAACTTCTGCTTATCAACCTTTAGCTCAGGTAGCTAAGAAATTTTTTGGCGAGATAAAATACCATACTATGCACGCCAATACTTGGCTACATCAGCTAGGGCATGGCAATGAAGAAAGTAATGGCAAAATGCAAGAAAGTCTGAACTACGCTTGGAACTATGCACTCGGTATGTTCGAGCCAGGGCCAGCAGAAGAGGTACTTATCAAAGAAAACATATTTATAGGTGAGGCCGCTCTGCGAGAGAAATGGATGGCTATGGTGACTCCGCTCTTAGAAAAAAGTAACCTTGTAGTGCCAAGTCCTGCTAGCTGGGCACCTGTATATGGTGGCAGAATAGGTGAACACACTGAATACCTGCAGCCACTACTCAAAGAAATGACTGAGGTGTACACTATAGACCCTAGTGCTGACTGGTAAATTAACCTAATCTATAACCACGACCTTTATACTATCAAAAATCACAACTAAGTGTTAAAATATATCCAAATGATAACAGCAGAATACATACGCGAAGAACTAAAAGCCGTCAAAGATCCTGAAATACCGACTATATCCATAGTCGATTTAGGGATAGTGACGGGTATAGACGTGCTAGAAGGTAACGACATCCACGTTACCCTAACTCCTACCTTTGCAGGCTGTCCTGCACTGCGTATGATGGAGGATATGGTAAAGGAGCATCTCGGTTCTTATCCAGCGTTAGGAGTAATTACAGTCGCCACTAGTTTCGAAACTACATGGACCACTGACCTAATCTCAGAAGAGGGCCACGCTGCTATAAAAAAGCACGGCCTTGCTCCACCTATGCGAAACTGTGCTAATATCACAATGGAAATACTAGAAGCTACCAAATGTCCCTATTGTGATAGTGAAGATACTAAGATGAAAAGTCCATTTGGACCTACACTATGCCGTAGCTTACACTATTGTAATAATTGTAAGCAGGCCTTCGAAGGTTTTAAACCTGTGTAAAAATTCAGGTTATTTTATCAACCTTCGCACCGGTAATATTAACTGATGAATATTAATCAAATACTTTCTTCCTTCTTAGTTCTCTTTGCAGTCATAGACGTACTAGGTGCTATACCCCTTATTATTGCTATTAAGGAAAAAACAAAGATTCGTCCGGGACTAGCTACTCTAGTTACGGCCATTATTATGATTTCATTCCTTTTCCTGGGTGAGTCTATGCTAAAATTTGTCGGTGTAGATATTGGTTCATTTGCAGTAGCAGGAAGTATACTGATGGCTATTATAGCCTTTGAAATGCTGCTGGGTGTGCAGATTTTTAAAAATGACGATGCTGATACAGCCACAGCCTCAGTGGTACCTTTAGCATTTCCGCTTCTCGCAGGAGCAGGCACACTCACTACTATTCTCTCCATTCGTGCAGAGTACGAAACCATTAATATTATAGTGGCCATAATCTTAAATATGATAGTGATATTCGTAGTGCTTCGAAGCGTAGATAGAATCAAAAAAATACTAGGACCCGCAGGAGCTAAAATCCTGAATAAAGTTTTTGGAATTATAATTCTAGCCATAGCCGTAAAACTGTTTAGTGCTAATATCAAAGTACTCCTGATGGGGTAATGCTAAACAAAATGAATACTATTCATTTAAAAAAGAGGGCATTCTTTATTCTCATTTTGCTCTGTACTTTAATGTCTAATGGTCAGCACGAACTACTAGATTCCATCAAAACTTCATTAAAAACTCCTGATCCTAAGTTTATATTTGGATTCCATAATCGGAATACCTTCATCCAGTCTAATAGGACTAAACTATATGGTTTAGTAGCAGGACTAGATTTTAACAAAAAACTGAAACTAACTATAGGAGTTTACAGTTTTGGTAGAGCAAATGAAACTCTCCTTATAAATAGTGGAAACTTTACTCAGGACTCCATATATAGGTTTATTAACACTTCTAATGTCAGCCTAGGCATAGAGTACGACTACTACCATCATAATAGGCTGAGTCTGAGCGTACCGCTACAGATAGGTATAGGAAATGTAGCATACAGGTATACTGGCAGTGATAAAAATACTCAAGTGCGTATTGAAAATTACCGAATAATCCCCATAGAAATAGGCACTAACGCGTATTATGAGTTGCTTCCATGGGTAGGTATCAAAGCAGGTGTAGGCTATCGATTAGCCGTGGGACCAAAAGAATCTAGAAGATTAGCTTCACCGTATTATAATCTGGGTTTATCCGTACTCTTAGGAGAAATATACAAAGATTTTAAATCTAAAAGGTCCAACTAATTACCCTTTTTCCTTATCCTCTGGAGTAGGAGAAACTATCTCCTTAGTAGGCTCTACTATTCCCTGCTCTTCTAGCAGATACTGTACGGTATTGGCTATATCCTTTGCTCCTATTTTCTTGAATCTGATGTTTTTATCCTTGTCTAGTATGTATACCTGTGGTGTACTACGGATATTATACATATCTCTAAACTTCTCCTCACCAAAGGCATTAGCTACATTGATAAAATTAAACTTGTCCTTTGCAAGTCTTTTCTTCCACCCTTCCCAGTCTCCTTGAGTATATATAGCATATATCTCAAAGTGCTCATTGGTCATACTATCATACATACGGCTGATGATCGGCATTTCTACCTTACAGTGACCACAGTTGATATCCCAAAACACTAACACTGTAACTGGCTTATCTATCTCAGACATCCGAATACGCTCCTTGAAATTAGAGTCTGGCATGTTCATATCTGGAGCTACTTTATCACATAAAGTAGGTTCCATTTTAGCACTCTCGGTGCACATCTTAGCTACATAGGCAGAGTCCGACCAGAAAGCCTTACCTGCACAGTAGTAGTTTTTAGCCATATGCCATACAGCCTTATCAAAACACATGTACTTAGCCTCTTCAAAATATCCCAATAGATAGTGAACTGTATATTTATATTGCTCATCACTACCCGCTGCTTCTATCTTATTAATCAGATTATCTCCCATCATAATAGCCGTATCAGGCAGTGGTGGCATATAAGACTTGAAGTAATCTGTAAGCTTTCCGTGAAATACTGGAGATCTTACAAGACCGTCTTCACCTAAATCTACATTATCCCAGTAGTGCTCTCTCATCCATAGGTATTGAAACTTTTGCTGCTCTTCGTTACTCAGCCCCTCGGGAGCATCTATGGGTCGCATTTCTCTCATAGCTGTGTACAGTTTTCCTATGAACATCTCTGTATTCTCTTTAGCTATCTCATTTCTCTTCGCTGCTACACTTTTGCCTATCTCTCTTAGTTCTGTTTTTAGAGCCTCTTTCTTTTCTTCATCTTCTTCCGCTTCTAAATCTTTGCTAAGTGATGATGCTATCAGACTCTTGGTCACTGCAAAACGATTAAACTCGAAGAACAATTCATTTTCCTTGGATCCGCTCAACTTCATCATCTCTGGATTCAGTATAGTATCCGTACTGAAGCTATACTTCATTTGATTTTCCTCACTAGACACCAAAATTTCAAAATAATTTTTCTTAGGTAGTACCACTAAGTATACGCCTGACTCAAGTTTGGTATCCCCTCTGAAATGAAATACTCCATTCTTACAGCCTGAAGTATCTCTTAGGTATTGTTTATCACCAAAATGGTTAGCCAATAGTAGCTCGTCATCACATGTAAGTCCATCTATCTTTACAGATATGTCATACTGTGCATAGGAATTAATAAATAAAAAGACGCCAATCAGTAGTGTTGTATATTTAATCATGTATGGTATTACTTCTTTACTTTGTGCAAATATAATGTTGTAAAGACGTATGTCTTTACACTTTAGTTGCTTATATCATTCAGAATAATGACAAAAACAGTGCCTAACAAGAAATACGATAAACATATAGACTTTTTTCAGCAAGTATACCAAGTAGTAATGCTCATACCAGAAGGTAGAGTAACGTCTTATGGAGCTATTATAGGTGCCTATCTAGGTGCTGCTAGATCTGCTAGAGTAGTGGGCTGGGCTATGAATAATGCACACAGCCTCTCCACTCCTATACCTGCACACAGAGTAGTAAATAGAAATGGTCTGCTCACTGGTAAAGGACACTTCAGCACTGCTACTCGCATGCAAGAACTGTTAGAAGCAGAAAAAGTAATCGTGGATAATGATCAAATTGTGGACTTTAACAGACACTTTTGGAATCCGATAAAAGAACTACTCTTGTAATAGCAATGAAGAAAATCTCCTTCTCAATCTTACTATCTATCCTATACTTGACATCTACAGCACAGCAAAAAGAGGATCATGTTATAGGTGCTCAAATTGGCTTCAGCAGCACAGGGTTTCTATTTAATACAGCGGTAAATAGCTCTTTACTTAAAACTTCTGTTGGTTTAAACTTAAAAGGCGGCAGTACTTTACCCGCATTTAGTATTACATATGACTACCATCTCTCCGATAACATCAGCATTGGAGGACTTTTTTCTATTCAGCATCTAGAAGCACAATTGGATGATATAGAAATAAATACTACCTATTTTGACACCACCATAAATCCAATAACTGCAAACTTTAATAGACTATATATAGGTATAGTCCCTCGCTACCACTACACTACTGAAGATGACAAACTGGACTTATATTCTGCAGCACGTATTGGTTTTATATTTTGGAATACTAATCTAGAGAGTGACCAGATAGCAGCTATTAATGAATTCTCCGCTATGGGTGCCGGCAGACCTGCCATAGCTTTGATACCCTTAGGAGGAAGATATTATATGACTGAACACTTTGCCTTTAATTTTGAGCTTTCTGTCGGGGCTCCATACTTATTCAATATAGGACTAAACTATAAGTTATAGCCCCATTCCAGGGATACTCGGCATTATTTTAGCCATTTCTTGTTTTACGTGAATATCTGCGAGCATCCCTGCCCTGTCTATAGCCTCTAACACCATCTTCTGAACTTCTTCTCTACTGCGTATTTTAAATATACTATCATCTATATCTAAAGAGTGAAAACGCTTATCACCAGTACATTTAATGCTCACTTTCTCATTGTACGATTTTCCTTCAAAATCCATCCCGGCAAGCTGTACTCTTAGCTCTTCTGCTTTTTTCTTTGCCTCTGTTATCTTACTTAATCCAAACATTTTCTTTTTCGTTGGATCAAAAATAAATGCAAGCACGGCAATAGTTCCACTTTATCTCTCCTATATTTTTACTATACTCGCATTATCATGTTAAAAATCAACTCACTCTTACTTTGTCTTCTCCTAATAGCAGCTTGTAGCACAGGGCCAGCAGAAGATACTGATTATGAAACCGACGATGGACTAAGCACCTATATAACTGTGAAGCTTACCACAGACCTCTCTCAGCTTACTAATTCTGAGAAAGCTATGCTTCCACACCTTTTTGCAGCAGCCGAAGTCATGAATGAGCTCTTTTGGATTCAAACCTACGGTGATAAAACGCAATTACTAAACTCTATATCAAATCCCGATTTACGAAATTTCGCAGAGGTGAATTATGGGCCTTGGGATAGACTAGATAATGACAAACCATTTCTGGACAATATAGAAATAAAACCGCTTGGATCCAATATCTATCCGATAGATATTACCAAAGATGAGTTTGAAGAACTGGGCTTACCTGACGAAAAAGATCAGTACAGTATGGTAAGACGAGACGAAACAGGAAAACTTTATACTATACCATACACTGAATTTTTTAGACCTCAATTAGAAAGGGCAAGCAATCATCTGATGCAAGCGGCTGAAATCTGTGATGATCCTGAACTGAAAAACTACTTAGAACTAAGAGCTGCAGCTCTACTTAGCAATACATACGATGCCAGTGATATCGCATGGATTAATATGAAAAACAATACGTTAGATATTATCATAGGTCCGATAGAACACTATGAAGATAAATTATACAACTACAGAACTGCCTATGAAGGATACATATTGGTAAAGGATAAGTCTTGGAGCAAAAAACTAGAGAAGTACGCTAGCTACTTACCACAGCTGCAAACAAACCTGCCTGTAGACTCACTGTATAAGCAGGAAACACCTAATAGTGATGCGGCTCAGCTAAATGCGTATGACGTCATATTTTATGCCGGATACTGCAATGCTGGAAGTAAAACTATAGCTGTAAACTTGCCTAATGATGAAGCTATACAACTCAAGTACGGAACTAGACGTAGCCAACTGAAGAATGCTATGAAAGCGAAATTTGATTACATACTACTGCCGATATCTGATGTACTGATAGCAGAGGATCAACGCAAGCATATTACCTTCAATGCATTTTTTAGCAATACAATGTTTCACGAGGTGGCACACGGCCTAGGAATAAAGAATACCGTGAATGGTAAAGGAAAGGTGCGTGAAGCTTTAGGAGAAGAGTACAGTGCTTTAGAAGAAGGTAAAGCTGACATTTTGGGTCTATATATGGTGACTAAATTAAAAGAGCAAGGGGTGTTAGAAGAAGGTGAACTAATGGACTATTACGTGACGTTCTTAGCAGGAATATTTAGATCTGTACGTTTTGGGGCTAGCAGTGCTCACGGTAAAGCGAATATGCTCCGCTTCAACTATTTCAGTCAACAAGAAGCATTCACTAAAGATAAAGATGGCGCATACTCTGTGAATATGGAGAAAATGAAAGATGCTATAGCTGGTCTGTCTGCTAAAATACTAAAACTGCAAGGGGATGGAGATAGAGCAGGTGTAATAGCTCTAATGAGAAAAGATGGGAATGTAAGTACTGCTCTTCAAAAAGACTTAGATAGGCTTACTACTGCGGATATTCCAGTGGATGTAGTCTTTGAGCAAGGGCTAGAGACTCTTGGATTAGTAACCAGATAGAGACTACTTTTTACGCTCTATTACGTAGTCTATTAGAGCATTTAAATACTCTATAGAAGATTCTGTCTTTATGTTATTGAGGAGTTTTTGAGCTTTAGCTTTATACTCCATCATACGCATTTGAGCATATTCAATACCTCCCTTTGTTTTCACAAACTGGATAACCTCTTGGATATCAGCCTTCGATTTTTTAGAATTTTTGATGATCTTGATGATCTTTCTTCGTTCCCCTTTATCTGCCACATTCAATGCATAAATAAGCGGCAAAGTCATTTTCTTCTCTATTATGTCTATACCCGTGGGCTTACCTACTTTATTATCTCCGTAGTCGAAAAGATCATCCTTGATTTGAAAAGCTATGCCTGTAGCTTCACCCATAGTAATAATATCCTTAATTACATCTTCGTCTGCTCCAGCACTATGAGCTCCTATGCCACAGCAACTGGCGAGTAATGACGCCGTTTTCTTAGTGATAATATCAAAGTATACTTCCTCTGTGATGTCCAGCTTTCGTGCTTTCTCCATCTGCAGTAACTCACCTTCACTCATCTGCTCCACTGCACTACTGAGTATTTCGAGTGCTTTAAAATCTTTATTTTTCAGAGAAAGAAGTAATCCTTTAGACAGTAAATAATCTCCGACTAGTACTGCTACTTTGTTTTTCCAAAGTGCATTGATAGAGAAGAAACCTCTACGCATATTACTCTCATCTACTACATCGTCATGTACTAGAGTAGCAGTATGCAACAGCTCTACTAAAGCTGCACCCCGATAAGTGGACTCATTCACCTCACCAAAAAGCTTAGCACAGTGCAATACAAGAAGCGGCCGCATCTGTTTACCCTTACGTTTTACTATATAGTTCATTATAGTATCCAGTAGAGGTACGCTGCTCTTTACGCTGTCTTTAAATCTATCTTCAAAGATGCGAAGCTCAGACTCAATAGGAGTCTTTATATAGGCTAATGTGTCGGCCATGTATGATCACTGCAAAGAACAATCCATATTTCTCGTAAAACAAAAAAAGGAGAGCAAATGCTCTCCTTTTGCGAAATATATTTGTCAGATTATTACTCATCCGCTGCTTTTGAAGCAGTATAGCTAAGTTTTAGTGCATTTACTTTTCTAAGCTCTTGCTTTATATCTGTCACTATACCCATCTTCACAGTCTTATCAGCTTTCAGAGATGTAGTCATATAAGGGATTTCTCTCTCATCTTTTTTACTGTTTTGTAATGTGATATACTGCTGTATATCATCCACTGTAGCGAATGCATCATCTAACTGAACACGCGGCGTAGTACCAAAGGCTTTATCCAATGGCGGTCCTACAAAAATATAGTTAAGTCTAGACTTTTTTTCTAGTTTCTCAACTTCTGTGGCCTGCGGTAACTGAGTACGTATCTTCATCTCTCTATCCCTCATCTTAGTAGCTACCATGAAAAAGAATAAAAGCATAAATACGATGTCTGGTAATGCAGATGTATTAATAGCTGGTAACTTTCTTCCTCCGTCTTTTTTGAATTTTGCCATAATTATCCTCCTATACTTACTGGTTCTGCTTCTGAAAGTTTTTTTGGATACTTCTTCTTAACTTCCTTTATCTTATCCTCGTCTCTGGTAGGATCTAACTTAGAATAAATCACTCCGTACTTCTGCATCGAGTAATCATCACGCACATTATTATATGCTGCGGTGAGCTCGTTATACACTTGCACATACATATCATACGATGTACCTCTATCATTCTTTAATGAAACAATGGCTTTAGTAGACGTAGAGGAAAGAGTAGGATTTCTACCCTCGTTAGTGAGGTGATCCATCGCCTTCTGACGTAGCTTATCTATGGTTAGTACACTCCCTTCTACTAAAAGCTGATCTGCGGAGTTTACTAGTACTTCTAGTACCTCTCGCTTTTTCTGCTTACTATCTTCCGGTGGTTCTTCCGATATTGGTGGTAACGCTACTTGAAGTCCGTTCGGCACGTCCATGGTAGTAGTCACCAGAAAGAAAACCAATAGCAGGAAGGCAATATCGGCCATGGAGCCTGCATTAATTTCTGGTATATCTCTTCTTCTGCTTCCCATAATCTGTTATTTTAATTTTTAAATAGTCCGATTCCCTCAGACACCAAGATAGCGACAACAGATACAATGGATAAAAACCCTGTGAGGTAAATCCCCATATCTATCATTTTAGACTCATTAGCAGTAGACACACCATACTTTAAAAAGTGATTTGTAATCTCTCCTGAGCTCGCTGCATAACCTATAACACACACTACTAATAGGACTGCTGCCCCAATAATAAGACTCTTGGCTCCTTTTGGATTATTCACTAAATGAATAACAGAAGATACCAATGTACCCAGTACTGCAATACCTCCTAGTGCTATCGTAATATATAAACCGAATCCACTACCAGCAAAACTGTCATTTATTAGAACGATCACGAAGATCAATACCAATAAAACAATTACTGAATAGTATATTATCTTTCCTAATTTTCCCATTATCCTTTAACTGCTTTGTTTTTAACTAGCATATCTACCAATGATATAGATGAATCTTCCATTCTATTTACAATACCATCAATTTTAGAAGTGATAAAGTTATAAAATACTTGAAGTATAATCGCCACTATAAGACCAGCTACTGTGGTAAGAAGTGCAACTGAGATACCATCTGCTACTACACCTGGAGAGATATCTCCCGCCGCTTTAATAGCGTCAAATGCTCCAATCATACCAATCACTGTACCCATAAAACCAAGCATAGGTGCTAATGCTATAAATAGGGATAGCCATACTAGACCCTTCTCTAATTGACCCATCTGAACAGATCCGTAACTTACTACAGACTTCTCCACTACATCGATAGTACCACCTTGACTGGCTCTATCTAGTCCTTGGTAAAAAATAGAAGCGACAGGACCTCTAGTATTTCTGCATATTTCCTTTGCACCTTCTAGGTTACCAGCTACTACTTCGCTTTCTATCTCCGCTACAAACTTATCTGTATTGATACTCATCCAAAATAAAGAAATGATACGCTCTATAGCGATAGCAAGTCCTAGAATAAGACAAATAAGAGGAAGAGCCATGAATCCTGGGCCACCTTCTATAAATTTTTTCTTCAATACTTGTAGTCCACTTTCTTCTACCTCTGCCTCTGGAGCCTCTTCTACCAATTCTTCCTCTGCAGCCTCTTCTAACAGGGCAGCATTAGAGTCTATGGAGTTTGAATCTTCTGGATCTACAGCAGATTCCATTTCTTCTGGAGCCTCTTCTGCTTCACCTTCGGCAAAACTTGACTGAACACTAAATGTCATTAAACATAACAACATTAATAACGATGTAAATTTTTTCATTTTTATTTTAAGTATTATTTGGTATTGCGGACAAAAATAGAAAATTTATGGTACGGTCAATCAATTTGTACATAATTTCTATTTTATCTTTTTTTAATAACTCAAAAGTGTTGCTATATCGTATATAATTTTCATACCAATATAAAAACAACCACTTTCGCTTTACCAACGGAAAAAACACCAAAATGGCCAAACTTAAAAAAGCTTATATCTGCTCAAACTGTGGGAGCAATTATCCTAAAATGATGGGTAAGTGCTTCTCGTGTGGAGAATACAATACACTGCAAGAAGAAATAGTAACTAAGCCTAAGGCTGCTATGATGAATCTTAATGACATAGACGGTGTGGTCACTCCGGTGACTAGCGTAGAGGGAATAGAGCTTAGACGACTGAAAGCTCCAGGAATAGAGCTAAACCGAGTACTCGGAGGAGGTATAGTACCAGGATCTGTAATACTACTGGGTGGTGAACCCGGTATAGGTAAAAGTACTCTCTTACTCCAAACTGCTCTGCGAATAAATAAGCGAATAATGTATGTGAGTGGTGAGGAAAGTCTGAATCAAATAAAAATGCGAGCAGACAGAATAGGTATAACAAACCAGGAGTGCCTTCTTTTGAATGAAACCTCCGTAGAAAATATCATAAAAAAACTAAAAGAGAATAAACCGAGCTTAGTCATCATAGATTCTATACAGACTATGTTTAGCAAATACCTAGACTCCACTCCAGGTACTATATCACAAATAAGAGAAAGTAGCTCACTACTGATACAATATGCCAAGCAAAATGAAGTGCCTATCATACTAGTAGGACATATCACTAAAGATGGCCAACTAGCAGGACCCAAGCTGCTGGAACACATGGTAGATACGGTATTACAATTTGAGGGAGAAACACAGAATAGCTATAGAATACTCCGTACACTGAAAAATAGATTTGGTAGCTCCTTAGAATTAGGGATCTATGAGATGACTAATGAGGGAATGCGTGAAGTAGATAATCCCTCTGAGATACTAATAAATCAACGCAGTGAAAACCTAAGTGGCGTAAGTGTAGTGGCTTCTCTAGAAGGAAATAGGAGTCTACTTATAGAAACGCAAGCTTTAGTAAGTCCTGCGGTATATGGCAACCCTCAGCGTAACACAAATGGTTATGATATCAAAAGATTAAATATGCTTCTGGCCGTATTAGAAAAACGATGTGGGTACAAACTATCTCAGCAGGATGTCTTTGTAAATATAGCGGGTGGACTTAAAGTAAATGATCCAGCTACAGACCTTGGTATAGCAGCATCTATAGTTTCTTCGTTTGAAAATCTAGCACTTCCACCTAAGATGGTATTCGCAGGTGAGATAGGACTCAGTGGAGAGATAAGGGGTGTAAACAGGATAGACCAAAGACTAAAAGAGGCAGAAAAACTGGGTTTCAAGGCATTCGTAATGAGTGATCAGTTAGACATTAGCCAAAAAGAGTTTCAAATAAAAATACATAAAGTGGGAAATGTACGTGATTTCTTCTCACTTGTATTAGGTTAAATTAGACACTAATTTATTACATTCTCTGCTAAAGCCACAGGATGATAGCGTAATAGCTCAGTCTTAAGAGTATCCGCTAATGCTGTATACTCCACTCCATATTCTTGCAATGCAAAGTCATTATGAAAGGCTTAAATGCTTTTTTACTTTCATCCAATGCCGTCAGAAATGATTCATAGGCTACGTCTCTGTCATTTTTTACCAGTAGTACATTCTTTACCCATTTCTTCTTATCAAAGGTCTTACTCATCTTTATGCTCAGATTGTTTCTTTTACCTCTATCTCATTGACCATAAAAGTGCCTCTAGCATTCACCCATAAGCTAGACTGACTTATCTGGATACTGTCTGGCACGTCAAATGACTTAGCAATAGTGCTGGATATTCCATAGTCTTGATCAATGCTAATAGTAATTAAAAAGAAGATAAGAAGCAGAAACGCTATATCTGCCATGGATCCTGTGTTTATCTCTGATGGTTTCCTGATAGGTATGGTACGAATAAGCCTATTTAGTAATTGTATGTCCTTTATGAGTAGACTCATGCACTTGACATTCGTTATTTATTACACCAATAAAATGTACTTTTGTCACATACAAATTGATATGCTAATAGAAGTACTAAAATCAAAAATTCACCGTGCTAAAATCACTCAAACTGAGTTGGACTATGTAGGAAGTATCACCATAGACCTAGATCTTATGGACGCTGCTAATCTGATAGAAGGCGAAAAAGTACTCGTAGTAAATAATAATAATGGCGAGCGTCTAGAGACCTATGCCATTGCGGGAGAAAGAGGTAAAGGTATGATTTGTCTAAATGGAGCTGCAGCTCGAAAAGCTGCAAAAGGTGATATTGTAATTATTATTTCCTTTGCTAGTATGGAATTTGAAGAAGCTAAAACATTCACACCATATCTAGTATTCCCAGATAAAAATAATAAGGCTATTCTTGACTAAAAACACGAAAACAGCAATTCAGACGGTAGTCTTCTTAGTATTAGGAGGCTTACTTTTTTACTTGGCAGTAGGTAGCCAAGACTTGCCAAAAGTCTGGGAAGAAATAAAAGATGCCGATACGCAGTGGATTGTACTTTCTATGATTTGTGGGATCCTCAGTCACTTAGCCAGAGCACTAAGGTGGAATCTCTTATTAGAACCCATGGGATATAGAGCCACAACTGCCGGTAGTTTTCACGCTGTTATTTTAGGTTATTTAGTTAATATGGGTCTACCTAGAGTAGGTGAAATTACACGACCAGCGGTACTTTCTAAGCTGGAAGGTATCCCATTTAATAAACTAGTAGGTACAGTGGTAGTGGAGCGTGTGGTAGATCTACTCTTTACACTACTGATAGCTGTTGCTATATTCTTTTTACAGTTTGATTTAATATCAGACTTTGTCTCATCACTATTTCAAGATACAGATGCGGGTTCATTTCAATTGTACGGGTTAATTATTGCTGTAACCTTAGTTATAGGAATACTAATTTACAAAAAAAGAGAGTGGTTTTATACGCTGCCAATAATTGGCAAGCTCAAGTCATTTATAGAAGGCCTGCTAGACGGAGTCAAAACTATTTTTCACCTAAAGAGAAAAGGACTGTTTATTTTCTACAGCCTTTTTATCTGGGTAATGTATTTCTTTATGCCGTTTTTTATTTTATACGCGTTCGCAGGTACGTCTCATCTAGGCTTTGGAGCTGGACTTACTGTACTATTATTTGGCACAGTAGCTATGATAGTGCCTATACCTGGGGGAATAGGTACATTCGAGTTTTTAGTTCCAGCAGCTTTGGCCATTTATGGCATAGCTCCCCTTTTAGGAAACTCATATGCACTAGTGACTCATGCTATCCAATTTATTGTTATCATAGGTGTAGGAATAGTATCTATCATCTACTTCATATTAAAATCCAGAAAACTTAAAAAAGATGTGGCAAAGCATATTAACTGAAAAAATTTTTGACTCCAATGAAAAACTTGCTAAACAAGTGATGAGCTGGCAAATCCATAATGAAAAAGTGGTTTTTACCAACGGTTGTTTTGACATACTCCATCTCGGACATATAGATTATCTAGCCAAAGCGGCTGACTTGGGAGATAGGCTTATCATAGGAGTAAACACAGACAGCTCTATAGGCTCTATTAAAGGTCCGTCTAGACCTATTATAGATGAAGTAACTCGAGCCACTAAACTAGCCGCACTTCTTTTTGTAGATGCAGTTATTCTTTTTGGTGAAGATACACCGCTTACTCTAATAGAAGCTGTGAAACCAGACGTGCTAGTAAAAGGTGGCGATTACACCATAGATACGATAGTGGGTGCAGATGCTGTATTAGCACGTGGAGGTACTGTGGACGTTATTCCTTTCTTGACAGGACACAGCACTACAGCTATAATAGACAAAATAAAAGCAGAGTAAAGCTACTGTCTTTTTCCGCCTTTTAGCTCTTCTTGAAGAGAATCTAACGCTTCCCACTGTGCCGTATTAGCTAAACTAGCCTGCTCAGCCCAAGTACTCGGATCATGCACTGCATAGTTAGGCCCTGCTGCTATAAGTATACCTCGTATACGGTCTACAGTAGATTCTATCACCTGCTGAAAAGTAAAGATGCCGTCCGTATTTAGCAATTCTTCTATTTTAGGACCTATACCCTCTATTTTTTTTAGGTCATCTTTTTGATCAGATCCGGTTACGCTTGCGGATGACATATAAGTTGATTTGATCTCTTCTGTAGGTTCTTTTTTTTGTGTACTAACAGTACTAGACAATATATTGTACTTCTCCTGCAGTAATGAAAGGTCGTGTTCTGCCTTTATTCTAGTAGCAAAACAGTCTGATAGTTTAGTATTAAGCCTATCTGCCTCTGCCTTATATTCTCTTATTTTTTTATTCAGCGTTTCTATATCAGCCTCGCTTATTTCTGGTACCATCTTGCTAGTAAGCATTTGGTTTTCTATTTCTAGTGCACTTATTCTAGACTTTAACTTACTATTTAGTAATAATCGAAATACATATCCTAAGATAAACGCTCCAAAAAGTATAGCAGCTATTTGCCATATATAAACACCCAACGTAGATGCTCCTGGACTTTCAAATATTTTTTCTGTCATTGCTTTACTTATTTAGTCGATTATTAATTCTATTCTTCGGTTTTGAGATCTTCCTTCCTCCGTACTATTATCAGCTACAGGCTCGGACTGACCTTTACTATTTGCATTAATATTCTCTGGTAGCATACCTTTTTCTATTAGAGCCTCTCTTATGGTATTCGCATTTTTAAGTGCTAATCGATAGTTTTCTCCTTCATCTCCTATGTCGTCAGTATGGCCAGTCAAGTCTATCCTTCTGTTATTTTCCTCTTTTGAAATAAACTTGAGATAGTTATCTAAGCTATTATTTAAGCCTCCATCTAGACTATCCACGTCGTATATGACGGCACCAAATTCGGTTTCTTCGTAAATTTCATTGCATACAAAAACATGAAAAGATACGCCATCTACTGTAAGAGCATTGCTAAGCACATCAATTTGTTCAGCGGCTATGGTCACCCTTTCTTGTCCTACCTCTTCTAGCATGTTTTGTATAGCTATAGCTCTGGCGATACCCAGATTCTCAAAACTGGTGCTGTTAATCTCATCAGCTGAATACAACCCCGTAATTTTAAGCTTATTAAAATCACCTATTCTTGATAGTAACCCTTGCTTGAATTCAATATATTTTTCTGAGATGATAGGCTTAGCCTTATTTAAACCAAATAGTATCGCTGGTTTCACTTCCAATAGACTCTTACTAATAGGGTACACTTTTTTCACCTCGGACACATAATACCAACCTGAGCCTAAAGACCAAAATAAAAACAGTAGGATTACTAAGAAGGCTTTTGCATTCATTGGTCTTATATATCTTAAGTTAAAATAAATGGCGGAGAGAGAGGGATTCGAACCCTCGGTACACTTGTGATGTACACACGCTTTCCAAGCGTGCTCCTTAAGCCACTCGGACACCTCTCCTTCATAATATTGTACAAAGAAAACTATATTTTGAACAATTTCAATGCATTAGCTGTAGTAATAGCACTTATCTCTGCTGGAGTAGTGGTATATACTTCTGCCAGAGTGGCAATAATGTCTCTTAAGTAAGAGGATTCATTCCTTTTACCTCTGTATGGTACAGGTGCTAGATATGGTGCATCTGTCTCTACCATTATTCTATCTAGCGATGTATTTGACAGCACTTCCCTTAGTTTTGTGTTTTTAAAAGTGACCACACCTCCTATTCCTAAGTAGAAGCCTAGCTCTTCTATTGCCTTTGCTTGACCTTCATCTCCACCAAAACAATGAAAAACTCCTGTCAATTCTCCTTTAACCTCCTCCTGGAGAATTTTTATAAGGATATCCGTACTATTTCTAGCATGAATAGCTATAGGAAGCTTCCTATCTACAGCCCACTGGCACTGTACCATAAATGCATCTTTCTGAATATCCAATGTACTCTTATCCCAATAAAGGTCTATCCCTATCTCTCCTACGGCTACATAGTCATTTTTATCTAACTCCTTCTCGATGATTGCTAACTGGCTTTTGTAACCCGTAGACACTGAACATGGATGTAACCCCATCATTGGTATACAGTAATCAGGATATGAAGCCACCAAGGCTTTCAGTGGACGTATACTATACATATCTATATTCGGTAAAAGGACTCTGTCTACACCTTCTGACCTTGCACGCTCTATTACGTCAGCTATATCTTGATCAAATTCCTCAGCGTATAAGTGTGCGTGGGTGTCTATTATCATACTGCAATAATCGGATTAAAATCAAAAAGGCCCACTATCCGATGGATGGTGGGCCTTTGATATTTAGTTACTGGTCTAAATTACTTAGACACTGTAATTCTCTTAGTAGCATAGAAATCTCCGTTTCTAACTTGTACAAAGTATACTCCGTCTGCTACTGCTGACATATCTACACTATACTCGCCATTTAGGTTATCTCTTACTTCTATATCTAATACATTACCTAGGATATCTCCTACCTTCACTACTACTTCACTTGCGTTATCCACGATTATTGTGAATTTACCTGTAGTTGGGTTCGGATATACATTGATCATATCATCGCTCTCTGTAAGACTAGCGATCCCTAATAAGTTGATTGTGATATCATCACAACTCTCATTCCAGCAGTCGCCTTCTCTTGTAGCTAAACACACTGTATAAGTTCCGTTATCTACGTTTACATACGTATATGTAGGATTCTCTAGTGATGACTTGCCTCCGTCTCCGAATGTCCATCTGTACGCATCATTACCTGGCTGAGTAGCTGTAGGTGCTACTGTACGTCCATCTTTGTTTGAAGCGAAAGTTGCTATAGGTGATGGGTTTACTACTACATCTTTTGTGATTAGGTCACTACATCCTCCTTCTACGATAGCTTCTAGAGTTACATTGTAAGTTCTAGCTACATCATATTTCCAAGTAGGTGATAAATCTTCACTCGTGCTAGTAGGTCCAGCTCCGAATGACCACTTATACGTCAACCCACCAGCGGCTACTGTAGACTTATTTGTAAATACTGCTTCTGCTCCTTCACATACTGATGCTGCTTCGAAGTCTGCTACTGCTTGTAGTACTACATTCACTTCTTTTGTGATTGTATTGGTACATCCATTTAGGTCTGCTATAGTAAGTGTCACTTCTTTCGTTCCTACTTTACTAAATAAGTGAGTAGGATCTACTCGTGCTGCTGTAGCCTCTCCTGCAA
>Ga0222644_1000248_pt1 | contig 22362 bp, 18 predicted proteins | sample AntAcemetagen291_FD_179800 | JGI IMG/M metagenome (GOLD analysis project Ga0222644, IMG submission 179800) | Saline water microbial communities from Ace Lake, Antarctica - #291 | ecosystem: Environmental > Aquatic > Non-marine Saline and Alkaline > Saline | place: Antarctica: Ace Lake...
TAACTTCTTATATGTGCACTAAAGTAACACATATCCCTTAATTATCTCCGGATAAACCTATGTTTTTGTTGTTTTTATCCGCAAGGCGGTTTTTGTTTACCGCTACGTCTAGTGGGTTTTCTATAGCTATTAAATCTGTATTTGCAATATGGGTATACAACATCGTAGTCTCTGGTTTAGAATGACCTAATAAACGCTGTACATGTGCGATGCCAGTACCATTTTCTACCAAGTGTGTTGCATAGCTGTGTCGCAAAGTATGTGGTGTAACGTGTTTTGTGATTTTTGCAGCTTTGCAACTGCGTTTTAAAAAGGCGCGCACACTGCTCGAACTATAGCGCTTGCCTGCTGCCCCTTCAAATAAATAGGTACGGGTGTTGTAACTGTTTCTGTAATTGTGTAATAAAGGCAAAACGCTAGAAGCAATACCTACATAGCGATCTCTGCGTCCTTTGCTATTGCGCACATGCAATTGCATGCGTTCTAAATCTATATCGCTAGGTTGAACGGCTAGTATTTCACTTACCCGCAAACCACAACTATAAATCAGCGCAAGAACGCAACGGTGTTTTAAATTAAGGGTGCGCTGTAACAAGAGGATGACTTCTTTATTGTTTAAAACTACCGGTCGGTACGTGCTTTTTTTAGGACGCACCAAGTCTTGCAATTCTTGTTGATTCTTATGTAAGGTGAGCAACAGTTTTAACGCACTTACCAGCTGTCTATGACTGCTTATACTGTAGTTTTTTTCTTTTACCGATTTTTCAATATACAACCGCACATCGTCTTCAGTAGCGCCTCCTATAGGTTGCTCCTTCATATAATTTATAAAAGGTGCTGCCAGATTCATATAGGTGGCTACCGTACTGTGGCTATACTGTCTGCCTTCTAGAAAGTTCTTAAAATTTTGTATCAGTTCTTGTTCGTGAGCACTGGGTATAATTTTAACAGGTGGAGCAGGTACTTCACCAGCAATCTTAAAGTTGCTGTAATCCACAAATACCTCATGCTTTCTTAAATACACATAAAGCTCGTTGCAAGTAACTTTGTCGTTAGATACATAAAAACACTTATGGGTACGCGTCCACTTGCTAGCTTTGAACTGATTTACAATCGCTTTTAAACCATCATTGTAATCAAAGATGAGGGCAGCTTGTGGCGCATTTTTATGAATAATGTTCTGAAGGGTGACTCGATAGGACATAGTTCGTATTTTTAAAATAAATAACGCATTTCAAATTTATACATAAAATCTTTCTTTTAGTGACTTATTTAAAAATAACTCCTGTCGCGACCTACGGTTAGTCTACTTATCACGTGTAGCTTATCGGTTTTTTTTAGAACTTTATACTTCGACGCAGCTCAGCACAGGTTTTTTCTAGACCATGCAACAATTTCCATCGCAGCAGCACATAATAGTTGAAATTTTAAGGAAACCAAAAGGAAGAACAAAAACATATAAGTAATCTGTTTTGAGTAATAATACCACCTAAATATCAATGGCGTTACCTCAGAAATGAACACCCTTTAAAAGGGAATCTATAACATTCTTAAAAAGTAGGATCTGGCTGTTTGCGCTGGTCCCATTTGATATCACTCAACGCGCTGGCTTTGATTCCTATAAAGAAAAACCAACTGTTTCTCGGGCCTATAGGGGTCCAGTTAAAACTCATGGTAAAACTTTCTAAATCACGTTGAAAACGCAAAGTACTGAAGGAAATACCTTTGTTAGCAAAATCATACCCTGTATTTCCACCTATAGTCCAGCGAGGGGAAAGTTCTATATCTCCACTTATCATTAAACTTTGCTGGTTGATGGCATTTTGCCGCTGTGCGTTGTTATACGTCATGGTATAGGCAAAATTTAAACTCCACGGGATTTTAAAGCGGTAACGGTCTTTATTAATATCTACCTCTTGCTTTTCTGGTTCTTGATTTTGCTCCCTACTGTAGTCTATAGACGCGCCAAAAAGGTCATCGTCACGACCGCCATTTTGCTCCGTGCGCTCGTCAGAGTCTTCTGTATCGGTATCTTTTTCAAAGTCTGTGCTGCTCAATCTAAAACTGGTACGCAACCCAGCGCGTGTTAGACGCAGTAAACTACCGCCGTTATTCACATTAAAGGTGTCTATGCGATTGTTGTTGTTATCTAAGGCATAAGGATCAAAATTTGCGTCTAGATTGATATCTATATTTTTGGTGATAGGAATAACACCTCGCACAGATAAAGGACTCCAGTTCAAGGAGTCTCCTGCAAGATTGTAGGAGGTATTGAAGCTTAAACTTTTAAGGATCTGTATCTTTTTAAGTTCGGTTTTGGTAGAGTCGCGATCCCGCACTTTTGCCTCTATATTATTCTGGATGCCTAAATTGATACTGCTAGAAAAATTACGTCCTGGAGCACCGAATAAGGTCCCATCAAAACGGCTGTAGAATTGTTCTTCTCTTCCTGGTGCATCTAGTCCTTGCTCCGTTACTAAGCGATCGTAATACTGATCAAAACTAGGGTTTGCAGCGTAGCTTATATTAGGGCGTATAATATGTCTTACAGCTTGTACTTTAGATTCAGGATCCTTTGATTTCCAGCTTCCATAGACCGTCGTTCCTACACTGGCGCCATAACTGTACGTGCGGTAAGCGTCAAAACCGTTAATCGTATCTCTCGCAGTTTCAAAGGCACCACTTTCATTTTCTACAAGAGACTGCCTAAAGGTTTCAAATACCCAATTCTCTTCGTAATTAGCATTGGCACTAAAACTAAAGTAGCCGGCTTTAAAGTTAGTCGCTATAGGAATGCTGTGTTGCAGCCCCATTACGGCACTATCAAACATTTTATCTGTAAAGAAATCTTCGTCTGTAGTAGCGATGCGGTTTTCTCCTCTCAAATTGTATTGCAAGTTGATGTTTTCAATCACTCCTTTTTTAGTTCCTTCCTTAGGTGCAAAAGGAAATACTCTAGAAACACTACCTTGAAGGGTAGGTAACGTGAGGTTCACGACATCAGTATTGGTGTTTTGATTGTGCGTGACACTCGCACTGAAATTGACTTGTGGCTCTCCAGGAAAGGCTTTAGAATAAGAAATGGAACTGCTCAAGTTATTTACCAGTGTGGCACTTTGATTCACTTGATTGAAGGATTGTCTAAAAAACTGACTGCTTCCTAAATTGACACTAGCGCTGAATCTGGAACTGGGATTAGATTTGCTATCCTGTGCGTGCTGCCAGTTCAAATTGTAACGAGATGTTTGTGCAAAATCAGAAAAACCACGCTCACTTTGCAATTGGTTTTCATATAAAAACCGCACGCTACCGTTGTATTTATACCGCGCTTTATAATTGCTCTCTACCCGACCACCATAACTGCCATTGGTAAAATAATCTCCTAATAGCGTCAGGTCCATATAATCGCTCACAGCAAAATAATAACCACCGTTTTGCAAGAAATAACCCTGACTGTTATTGTTACCAAAGTTGGGAAGGATCACACCGCTCTCGCTGGTCTCTGTAGTCATAGGAAAAAAGGCAAAAGGCAAGCCTAGCGGTGTGGGCACATCTGCAATGTACATATTGACCAGTCCGGTAACTATTTTCTTTTTAGGTACAAATTTGATTTTACGAGCAAAGAAATAATATTCTGGATTCTCAGGATTCTTAGAAGTGGTAAAACGAGCATTTTGCATGTAAATGACCGAGTCGTTGACCTTTTTAGTCGTTTCGGCCACGACATTAAACTCGCCTTGCGTTGTGAGTGAATTAAAAGTCAGTGCCTTTTGAGAATTTTTATTGAAGATAATTGAGTCTGGCTTAATGATATTCGTGCCTTGAGAGAATATAGGTTTTTGAGTATAGCCCAAAGAATCTTTTACAATACCGTAGGCAAAAACGTCTCCAGTGGTATTGTTGATAACGATCCTACCAGCCTCAATAGTAATATCTCCGTAAACTATTTTTGCCTCGTTGTATAAAGTAATGGTATTTCCTTTTCTATCGATGCGTTTGTAATCTTTGGCACTAGACTCTATGCGGTATTCTAGAAAAGCCTTTGGTTTTTTAACAGAGTCGTTGACAACAGAGTCATTTTGTACCACGGGAATCTCTACAAGCTCTTCTTTAGGAAGCGCAGCCTCCTTTTTTTCTTCTATTTTAGGTTCTGTGGCAGGAATAGGAGTGCCATTTTCAGGAAGTTCTTGTGCCACAACGGCAGTTATACTTGTTAAAAACAGTAGGAATAAAATTATATGCTTAAAATGTAAATGCAATCTAGGTGATACTATTTTCGTTGTTAAAAATGGTCTGGTTTTTGAAACGTCAAAACTACATATAAATTTTAAGCGTTTTTTTAATAATTATTATAATTGCGCTTTCGCGAAAGCGAACTAACAAACATTACCTTCACAACTCCTAGTTTATATATGAAAACGAACTTATATCTGATTATTGTTTTAATATTTCTTCCCATTTTATCTATGGGACATATTCCGATCGATTCTACTAAAGTAGGGGATAAGAAAATTTTCACCGTAGTACTAGACGCTGGTCACGGTGGTAGAGATTCTGGCAAGTATATCGCAAAAACAGCTGAGAAAGATATCGCTCTCAAAGTAGTGAAGTTGCTAGGGAAACAACTGGAGTCACACACCCATATTAAAGTAGTGTATACACGTACTACAGATAAGTTTCTAGAGCTGTACCAAAGAGCTGATATCGCAAACAATGCAAAAGCAGACCTTTTTGTATCCGTGCATTGCAACGCTGCGGCAGCAACAAGTGCTAAAGGAAATGAAACTTGGGTGCTGGGAATTCATAGAAACGCAGATAATCTAGAAGTGGTACAACGAGAAAACTCTGTAATTCTATTAGAAGAAGATTACAAAGAAAAGTATGTAGGTTTTGATCCTAACGACCCATCCAGCTTTGCCACTAATTTGATGATTCAGGAAGAATACTTGGACAATAGTATAGACATGGGGTCTAAAGTTCAAGAGAGATTTGAAAAAGATCTTAAACGTAAAAATCGGGGTGTAAAGCAAGCTGGATTTGCCGTGCTAAGACTTTCTTATATGCCTAGCGTTCTTATAGAAACCGGTTTTCTTACTAATACAGAAGAGCGTGCGTATTTAAAAAGTGAAGCAGGACAAAAAAAAGTAGCTAATTCTATCTATGATGCAGTTCTTGAATATCAAAAGAATCAAGACATCAATCTATTTCAAGTGGCACCATTAGATACATCTACCGCTTCAGCTGGGAGTACATCTATGTATAGAGTTCAAATAAGTGCAAGCAGCAACAAGCTGCCTGCCGAATCTTATAACTTCCATAAACTACCAGAAATCTCTAGGGATCAAGAAGGAGGTATTTATCGCTATTTTACTGGGAATTTTTCCTCCTTAGAAGACGCGATAAATTTAAAAACACAAGCCGTTTCAAAAGGATATACATCTGCCTTTATTGTAGTTTATGAAAATGGGCAACGCCGCAGGTTGTGATAATTCCTAAAAGAATGTTAGCCTGTATAAATGTAGCTTGTCTTATCTTTACATTTACAAGAATAACAGTTTTATGAAATTTTCAAAAGAAATAAAGGTTGGTATCTTGACGGTAGGAGCAATTGCTCTTTTTGTTTTCGGTTATCAATATTTAAAAGGGCGCAATCTTTTAACAAATGATCGTTCCTTTTATGCTGTTTATGATAACGTGGAGGGGCTCACTGCATCTGCTCCAGTGACTATAAATGGATTGCGTGTAGGAAATATAGATGACATCGATTTCTTAGACAGTTCAGGAAGATTACTGGTAAAATTTCATGTAGACGAATCCTTTAAATTCTCTTCAGAAAGTATGGCATCTGTATACAGTACCAGCTTAATAGGAGGAAAAGCACTTGCGATTATCCCTAACTACGATAGTAAAGCGCGACCAGCAAAACCTGGTGATACGTTAATGTCTAACACAGATAACGGTTTTCAAGGAAAGTTAATGGATGAATTTTTTCCTTTAAAAGATAAGATTGAACACATGGTTTTAACTGCAGACTCTGTTCTTACGGCAGTTAATAAAACCTTGAACCCTAAAACAAGACTTGCCGTCACCACGGCTCTAGAAGAGGTGAATAGCACTTTAGTACAAATAAGAATTCTTTCTAAAAATGCCAATTTGTTACTTACAGATAATCGAGTAAAAATCGATAGAACTATTACAAACCTTGATGCGACCACAAAAAACTTTGCGGCAATTTCTGATACACTAGCACAAGTGAAAATAGCTGGAACGGTAAAACAACTAGAAAGTGCTATTGCAAAATTCAATTTAGTGCTGGATGATGTTGCCTCAGGAAAAGGTAGTTTAGGAAAACTCATGACCGATGATACCTTGTATGAAAATCTAGAAAGAACCACCAGACAAGCAGAAATGTTGATGCAAGACATTAAATTAAACCCCAAACGTTACATGCATTTTTCTGTTTTTGGAAAAAAGCCAGGTTCTTACGACAAACCAGAAGATAGAGATCAATAATTACTTATGGAATATTTACCTAATATCATATTCATTATTCTGCTCATAGCAGGAATTGGATTTTTTGCGAGTAATATCAAAAAGATAATACGCAATATAAAACTAGGAAAAGAAGTAGATCGCACAGATCGCAAAAAAGAACGTTTTGCACAAATGGCACGCATTGCTTTAGGACAGTCTAAAATGGTGCGACGTCCTATTGCTGGTTTTCTGCACGTAGTGGTTTATGTAGGTTTTGTTGTTATTAACATCGAAGTGTTTGAAATTATTATCGATGGAATAACAGGACAACATAGAATCTTTGCTCCTTATTTAGGAGGTTTTTATGACGTCTTAATTGCTACATTTGAGATACTAGCCTTTTTAGTATTAGCTGCGGTTGTTATTTTCTGGTTGCGTAGAAATGTCATGAATATCAAACGTTTTATGATGGGTCAGCTCAAAGGCTGGCCTAAAAATGATGCTAATTATATTCTTTATTTTGAAGTGGTTTTAATGACATTATTTTTAACCATGAACGCCTCAGACCTTGTCATTCAACAAGGGGTACTTGCGGGTCAGTTTACCACAGAGGCTGCTGCGCATTATACAAATGCAGGTAGTTTTCCTATCAGTGGTTTTATTTCTCCATTGTTGGAAGGAATGAGTTTTGAAACATTGCATAACATAGAAAGAGTTTGCTGGTGGTTGCACATCGCAGGTATCCTAATTTTCCTAAATTACTTATACTGGTCCAAGCATTTACACATCATGCTCGCTTTTCCCAATGTTTATTTTGCAAAGTTGACTCCACAAGGACAGTTCACTAACATGGAAGCTGTTACTAAAGAAGTAAAAATGATGATGGATCCAGAGGCAGATCCGTTTGCTGCTCCAGATCCTAGTGAGGCAGATGAAGTGCCCGCCGCATTGGGAGCAAATGATATCTTTGATTTAGATCGAGTGCAGTTGCTCAATGCCTATACTTGCACAGAATGTGGTCGTTGCACATCAGAATGTCCTGCAAATATTACAGGTAAAAAGCTAGACCCACGTAAAATAATGATGGATACACGGGACCGACTAGAAGAAGTAGGAGCTATCATCAATAAAGAAGGGGAATGGAAGGCAGACGGAAAAACCCTGTTGAATGATTATATTACCCCAGAGGAGCTTTGGGCGTGTACCACTTGTAACGCTTGTGTAGATGCATGTCCTATAGGTATTGATCCATTGAGTATTATTATGGAAATGAGAAGGTACTTAGTACTTGAAAATAGTGCCGCACCTAATGAACTAAATGCGACCATGAGCAACATTGAAAATAATGGAGCCCCATGGCCTTATAATCAAATGGATCGCCTTAATTGGGCTAAGGAGTAATACTTATGAGTGAAGAACAATTTCAAGAAGCGCTTAATGAAGATGGATCTTTAGCAAGTCCGATACTAGCAGCAGGAGTAAAAAACTATTTAATCGATATCGATGGCACTATTACAGAAGATGTGCCTAATGAAGAACCAGAAAGAATGGGAACTTGCGTGCCGTTTCCTGATGCGTTAAAAACGCTTAATGAATGGTATGAGCAAGGACATGTAATTTGTTTTTTTACTTCTAGAACAGAAGAGCATCGAGAAGTAACAGAAAAATGGTTGAATAAACACGGTTTTAAATTTCACAGTTTGTTGATGGGAAAACCCAGAGGCGGGAATTACCACTGGATCGATAACCACATGGTAAGAGCCACCCGCTATACGGGAGAATTTACCCATCTGGTAGAAAAAGAAGCGACCATAGAGGTTTTTAAAAACCATAGGTAGTGGTATGGTATTGATTTTGCAAAAGCGAGGTGCCTCTATCCAATAGTAGAAGTGAAGATAAATTCTGAATTCAATATCTTGAATTCTCAATAATAAACATATGAGCAACAATTTAGTAGTACCTACAGCAGCAGAATTTATAGCACAAGGCAAACAACCTGAAGTATTGTTTTGGGTGGGATGTAGTGGTAGTTTTGACGATAGAGCAAAAAAAATTACGAAGGCATTTGTAAAACTTTTAAATAAAGCTGGAGTAGAGTTTGCCGTTTTAGGAGCAGAAGAAAGTTGTTCTGGTGATCCTGCAAAACGTGCTGGAAATGAATTTCTTTTCCAGATGCAGGCGATGATGAATATAGAGGTGTTAAACGGTTATGAGATCAAAAGAATCGTCACAGCATGTCCTCATTGCTTTAATACGCTTAAAAATGAATACCCAGAACTGGGTGGCAATTATGAAGTGATTCACCACACATCTTTTCTTAAAGATTTGATTTCTAACGGTCGCCTGACTATAGAAGGAGGGAAATTTAAAGGAAAGAAAATTACCTATCACGATCCTTGTTACTTAGGACGTGCTAATGATATTTATGAAGCACCTCGGGAGCTTATAGGAAAGTTAGACGCCGCACTTGTAGAAATGAAACGCAGCCGTCGCAACGGTTTGTGCTGTGGAGCTGGTGGAGCACAAATGTTTAAAGATGCAGAACCTGGAGACAAAGAAATCAACATTGAGCGCACAGAAGAGGCAGTAGATACTGGTGCTGAAATAATAGCAGCTGGATGTCCTTTTTGTAATACAATGATGACAGATGGTGTTAAATCAGCACAGAAAGAAGGAAAAGTAGAAGTGATGGATATCGCAGAATTAATAGCTAGCGCAGCAGATTTATAATGAAAAATTTAGTTTTAATACTAGCGGCATGGATCTCAACTGTAGCAGTAAATGCACAGCAATTTGATATAGAAGCCATCACAAAAATGGCAGACGGTGTTTGTGAATGCATTCAGACTAAAGAAAATATAGATACAATAGAAAAGGTCGAAAAGGAATTTGCTTATTGCATCAATGAGCTATATAATGCTGATGTCGAGTATTACGATCTTAAAAGTATGGATTGCACTGATCCGTCTGTTTCCTCCAAAGTCGGAGAACAAATAGGCACCGTACTGGTTTCATCCTGTCCAGCTGCTCTGAATATCTTTATGATGATTGCAGAAGGCGATTCTACCGAAGAAGGAGTAGAGGCTGATTATGAAGAACAAGAGTATATCGAGATTATTGGAAAAATAATTAAAGTAGATGCCAGTAAATTCAATACTTTTGAAATAAAAGATGAAGATGGCCGCAGTCATAAAGTGTATTGGCTTACGTATGTAGATAATGATGATTTGCTGGAAGACGCAATAAAAGGAAAAACAACCTACGTTTTTACAACTATGGAATTAGATATGTACGATCCACGTATATCCGAGTACCGCAACATGCTTATTTTAGATAGAATAGATATAAAACAAGAATAATTGAAAGAGAAACTAGATTATAAAAGCATTGTACTTTCAGGATCATTTGGAGGTCTGGTATACGCAATTATAATGTCTATATTTTATCAATTTACAGGAGATGAAGGTTTTCATATTGTAAAATTTGTGGTGGACTTTTTCATGTTTGGACTCCTAGTAGCTGCCGTTATATGGTGGTCTATGAGAAAAGGAAAAAAAGAGAACCATAAATGAATGTACCAAATTTTGAAAAAGTACCTGTAATAACAAGGCTTATTTATGCTTTAGTGAGTGCCCTATTTACGACTTTTCTTTCTTATCTGCTGTATGTTCTATTTGATATGGAAGATTACGATTTGGGCTATTATGTTTTCTTTTTTGTAGCCATGTTTATTTTTGGATTCTTCAGTGCTGGATATTCGGTTAAAAAGAAAAAGAAGTAACTTATAAATTATGTTTGACTTTCATAGGATTAATGTAAAAACGAGAAGTATATATGGAATCCTGTTTTCGTTAGCTACCACAATGTTAACCCTTTCAGCCGATTTTATTTTTGATTGGTCAGATTTAGGCGCGGACTATTACCTTCTTTATTTTGTGAGTATGGCAGTATTTGCCTTCTTTTTTGCAGGAATGACGTTAAAAGAGAATTTTTAAAGTGACGGCAAACAAATAGAAAAGAGCTGTTTTAAGGGCAGGTTATTTCCTGCGGTACTCACAGCAATCGTTTTCACATTATTATTTATATTAAAGGATTACTTGTTTGATAAGCTGCCTATTGATATCACCAGCACAGTTGGTTGGTTTTTAGTTTTTAAAAAATTAAATTATAATTGGAATACAATAGATGATTGCTAAGTAAAATAGAGCTTCTATAAAATCAATTTGGAGGTATTCGGTATATTTTATTTTATATAAAGCCTTTTACTCTTATTTTTTTGGTCGCAACGTTTAGAGCATTCGATAGCTTAGCATTTATAAGGATTTAGGCTTTTTAAAAATAAAAAAGCTATACATGCAAAGAGAAGTAGGCACAAGCGCGGTTAAGAAATAATCACTAGACATAGATATATGACGCGTTGCCTGCTAATTATGTGTTCACAGCAATTAAACAACCCTATTCTCTGTCCCTCAAACTATAAGATGTCACGTATTTTTTTTTATCAGCTTTAAAAGATGAAAATATTCTTAAATAATAATTAAAGTTTAATTTTAGCCCCATTTTTGCATACAATATGGCTTCTTCAGGATATGGAGCAAACGAACAACGAGACACTGTTAAAAAAACACTGTTTCATTAGTTTAAAAAGTAGGTAACCAAATTAAAACGATCTTATGCACGCACATTTCAAAGACCTTCCAGATGAGTCAAGAGTATGGATTTATCAAGCTAACAGACCTTTTACAAATGACGAGCTCAACGAGTTAAAACCACAGATGGATAATTTTCTAGAACAGTGGACGGCACATGGAAAAGATCTTTTTTCGGGTGTTGAATACCCTTATAATCGCTTTATTGTGATAGGATTAGATCAGTCAAAGGCTGGAGCAACTGGCTGTTCCATCGATTCAAGTGTTCGTTTTATTCAATCTATCGAGAAAGCTTTTCTTATAGATTTGATGGATAAAATGAACGTAACTTTTAAAAATGGAAAGTACTTAGCCCACAAAGAACTTACCGATTTTAAAAAAATGGCCAAAGCAAAATCAGTTTCTCCTAGTACAATCGTTTTTAATAATCTCGTAGAAACTGTAGGTGAATACAGAACACACTGGGAAGTCCCAGCGAGTGAAAGCTGGCATTCTAGGTTTTTTTAGAATTATATATAACGTGATAAGGATCTATTTTACAAGTTTTATAACGATACTGTTTCTTGCTTACACAATGTTGGTTTAACAACAAAAGGCTGGTGGAGCCCTTGTTAATTGGATTCATAAGTCTAGTGCGGGAGCTGTTTGTGGTCGATCTCATAGCAATCATTATAGTAACTGCACGACAGTTGCAGCAGGTTGTAAAGATGGTGTGGATAAGCTTAGTTTTGAAGCTGGTTGTTGTGTTGATGGTGATTGTAATGCAACCTGTAATTAGCATAAAGTCATGAAACTTAAACTTTCTTCAAAATTTCTTTCGGACTTTTTTTGACACTTATGACTTACGTAATCCTTGTTTCATTTATTGGGATTAATGGTTCTAACAAACGCCTTGTCAAGTCAAAGAAGAACTGTCCTGACGGTATTCTATTTTGCAAGTATCAATATCATTATTTTTAATTGACATACGTCAATGCAAGTGTATTTGATATGCTAACTTAAGTTTACAAAACAGTTCAAAATCAGCTTATATTTAAGCAGGTTTTTTTATTTCATGCTGGCCAAATTCGGTATCTTTCGGATATAGGAATGATTGTTGCCCTCCTAATAGAAATTGCTGGAAAAATTATATGAAAATTAAATATGCTTCTTGGCTTATGGTAGTGTTTGCTTTCGCGAAAGCATACACATCACAAGCTCAATTAACCACTAATAGACCTTTAATTGCTGCAGACTCCGTGGCACAAATGCAGTGGGTGGACAGCGTGTACAACAGTTTGTCTCAAAAAGAGAAGATAGGACAATTGTTTATGGTAGATCTGTTCTCCAACAAAGGAAAAGCACATGCAGATCAAGTGCGCCGTCTGGTAGAGGAACATAAAATAGGCGGTATTATCTTCTCAAAAGGTGGACCAGTGCAACAAGCCCATCTGACTAATGAACTTCAGTCCAAATCTAAAACTAAAATGATGATCGCTATGGATGCAGAGTGGGGACTTGCCATGCGGCTGGATAGTACCTATGCATTTCCATGGAACATGACGCTGGGTGCAACTCAAGGAACAAGATCGAGTTATGAAGTAGGAAAACGCATAGGAGAGCATTGTAAAAGGCTAGGAGTTCACATCAATTTTGCTCCAGATGTAGATATCAATACAAATCCGCAAAATCCTATTATTGGTAACAGAAGTTTTGGTGAAGACAGGAATAATGTGACCTATAAAGCGGGTGCTTTTATGAAAGGGATGCAAAGTACAGGAACACTGGCTTGTGCAAAACATTTTCCAGGTCATGGAGATACAGATCAAGACAGCCACAAGACCCTACCTACAGTAGGTTTCAGCGCTGAGCGCATTGATAGTGTGGAATTATATCCTTATAGAAAATTGATAGATCAAGGAATGGCTAGCGTCATGGTGGCACATTTAAATATTCCAAGTCTAGAACCTAGGGCGGGTTATCCTACCAGTATTAGTGAAAAAGTGGTGACAGACATTTTAAAAATAAAATTAGGCTTTAAGGGTCTTATTTTTACAGACGCCTTGAATATGAAAGGAGCCAGTAACTTCAGTGCTCCAGGAGAAATAGATCTGGCAGCTTTTAAAGCAGGGAACGATGTGCTACTTATTTCTGAAAACGTGCCCAAATCTATTGATAAAATAGCCGTTGCCTTAGAAACCGGCGAGATTACACAAAAACGACTGGCGCATTCTGTGAAAAAGATCCTTAGGTCTAAATATATCGCAGGTCTTCATAAGTATCAACCTGTTGTAATTTCAAAATTAGTGGAAAGTCTGCATACAGAACAAGACGATGTAGTGTATGAAAATGCCATTTCTAAAGCGATTACAGTGTTGAAAAATAAGAGAGGAATTTTACCTATTCAAAACTTAGAAACTAAGAAGATTGCTTACGTAGAATTGGGAGATGATTCTGGAAGTGTATTTTTTGAGGAGTTGAATAAGTATGCTCAGGTGGATCAAGTGACAGGAGATAAACTGGATGTCTTGCTTAAAAGATTAGAAAAATACAATACCGTTATTATCGGTCTTCATAGAAGTAATGATAATCCATGGAAATCTTACAACTTAAATGAACTCGAGCTCACCTGGTTGTATGAAATAGCCAGAAAGCACAAGGTCATTTTTGATGGTTTTGTGAGACCCTATATGTTGAGTCAAATAAAAACGTCAGAGAATTTTGAAGGAATTGTGATGTCTTATCAAAATAGCGACTGGAGTCAGAAGGTGAGCGCTCAGATTATTTTTGGCGCTAGGGACGCCGTAGGAAAATTGCCCGTTAGCGCTGGATTATTTAAAGTTAATGAAGGTCTCGAAGTAAAAAACATTAAAAGGTTAAGCTATGGAGATCTACCATCTAGTGTGGGTTTTGATGCTAGAATGGTGGTACAAATTGATAGTGTTGCTTTACATACAATAAATGGGAAAGGTGCTCCGGGGATGCAAATTCTTGTTGCTAGACGCGGTAAAGTTATCTTCAACAAGAGTTATGGACATCATACTTATGATAATAAGAATCAAGTTAAAGGTACGGATGTCTATGATATCGCATCCGTTACTAAAATTCTCGCGACGCTTCCCTTAATCATGGAGCTTGAAGAAAAAAAGGTGATCTCGTTGGATGATGTTATTTCAAGATTGGACAAGGATCTTAAGAGTACCAATAAAGAACAAATTACAGTAAAGCAAATGCTTTCACATTACGGTAGATTCAAGCCATGGATTCCTTTTTATATCTATACCCTGGATTCTTTAACAAGCAAACCGTCTACCCAATACTACAGAAAGGGTTCTAAGGCTAGCTTTAACATTCCAGTTGCAGATGGATTGTTTACAAATCCCATCGTACAGGACACTATTTTTAATCAAATTAAAAATAGCGACTTAAGAGAAGAATTAGAGTATAAATACAGCGACCTGCCCTATTATATCATGAAGAAATACGTCGAGAATCATTACCATAAAAATTTAGATCAATTGACTCAAAATCATTTTTATGAATCTTTAGGAATGAATCGCACCGGTTATTTACCACTAGATAGATTTCCTAAAAACCAGATTGTACCTACAGAAAATGACACTGTTTTCAGAAATCAACTGATTCACGGTTATGTTCACGATCAAGGAGCTGCCATGCAAGGTGGCATAGGTGGTCACGCAGGAATATTTTCTACAGCAAATGATGTGGCAAAGATGATGCAAATGTATCTTCAAGGTGGTTCCTATGGAGGCAGACAGTATCTAACCCAAGAAACCATAGATAAATTCAATACGTGTTATTATTGCGAGTATGATGTGCGACGCGGTGTAGGCTTTGATAAACCTCAATTAGAGGACATAGGACCTACTTGTGGTTGTGTGAGCAAAAGTAGTTTTGGTCACAGCGGTTTTACCGGCGCGTACACTTGGGCAGATCCTGATGAAGAAATAGTCTATGTATTTCTTTCTAATAGAGTTCATCCAGATGCAGGCAATAGATTCCTTATCGAAGAAAACATAAGAACTAATATCCAGCAAATTATTTATGATTCCATCACAGAGGAATAGCGATATTTTTTTATGAAATAAGTCTGCATCACAGCAGTAGTTTTCCGTTTTTTAGGAGTGAATAAACAAAATATTTTTATTTTTTTATATGTATAGAAATTCAATTTCTATTTACAACTTTTGAACACTATAAATTAGAAAAAATGATTACGCAGAAACCAACAATAGTTCACCAATAACTAATAACTAAATTAATGAAAATAGCGATAGTTTGTTATCCTACCTTTGGCGGTAGTGGAGTAGTAGCTACCATGTTAGGCACAGCTCTGGCCGAACGTGGACATGAGGTTCACTTTGTAACTTACAAACAACCAGTACGATTAGACTTGCTTTCTAGTAATATCTTTTTTCATGAGGTAAATGTGGAAGAGTATCCGCTGTTTCATTACCAACCCTATGATCTGGCACTTTCTAGTAAACTGGTCAATGTAGTTCAAGAATACGGTATTGAGTTGTTGCATGTGCATTATGCAATACCACACGCTTATGCGGGTTATATGGCGCAACAAATGTTAAAAGACCAAGGAATCAGACTGCCTATGGTCACCACATTGCACGGTACAGATATCACCCTAGTAGGGAACCATCCCGTATATAAACCATCGGTTACTTTTAGTATCAATAACAGTGATGTGGTAACCTCTGTTTCGGCTAGTTTAAAGCGCGATACATTGGAGCTTTTTAATATCTCTAAGCAAATTGATGTGGTTCCTAATTTTATAGATATGTCTTTGTACAAGACAGAATTTAAAGATTGCGATCGTACGGTAATGGCTTTTCCTCAAGAACGTATTATTACTCATGTAAGCAATATGAGGCCCGTTAAACGAATCATGGACGTCATAAAGATTTTTGAATTAATTGAAAAAGAAGTTCCTGCTATATTAATCATGGTAGGTGATGGACCAGAACGTTTTGCTGCTGAGGAATATGCTAATAGTTCAGGTTTAAGAATGAAGATAAAATGGGTGGGAAACAGTACAGAGATTGATCGCATTTTATGTTTCTCAGATCTTTTTTTACTTCCGTCAGAAAAGGAAAGTTTTGGTCTAGCGGCTCTAGAAGCAATGGCAAACCATACAGCAGTTATATCCACAAATACGGGCGGGCTTCCAGAAGTGAATGAACACGGTATTTCTGGCTATACCAGTGAAGTGGGCAATATTAAAGAAATGGCAGCAAACGCTATTAAAATATTGAATGATGATCAAGTTTTAAATGAGTTTAAGAATGCCGCTTACGCGAAAGCGGAACAATACGATATACTAAACATAATACCGCAATATGAAAAATTATATGATATGTTGCTTGCTGGCACTAAGTCTTTGTAGTCATAGCAGTTGCTATAGTAAAAGAGAATTGGCAAATCAGAATCTGAAAATTAATGATGAAACCTTTAGTGTACTCATTCAAGATAGTAATATCAATGTGACGGAAGAGAAAGCCATAGTTATAGATAACCAAGAAAAACTACTCGCTTTTTATGCGGTACTCAATGCAACAAGGTACCCAGATTTTGAAGTTCCACTCGTTAATTTTAAAAATCAATCTGTTATTGTTGTGGCAATGGGACAAAAGAGTTCGGGTGGTTATAGCTTACCCACACCCAAATTTGTAAAATCAGAAAACCTATTTAAATTTTATTATATAATGCCAAAACCTCTCGAACCGGTCACAATGAGCATAACAACTCCAGGGATAGTGGTGCTGGTAAATCTGCCAGGTGATAAAGTCACCATACAAGTAAACGATAAATAATACCCGTAATTGAAATTTTTCTTGATTAAGTTTAGAATAGTTATCTCAATCATAAAGAAATAACATAATCAGGAGCGTTTTAAAGTTGCCATAATATTCTTTTGGTTTATAACTGATAAAAGCATCAGTGCACTGTAAAAATTGTATTCAATACCTACCTGAATTTTGATGAAACATATTTCTACCATGAAATCATTATCAATATTTATAGTCTCAATTCTGATCTTCACAGTTGCGCATCTGTTGCAACAACCTTTAATATTTCACAACTACTGGAGCATTCCAGCTGCTTTGCATCTATCAAAGTTTCTACCTCTTTCATAACCTATATCTATTTCTACTTTATGGGTACCGCTCGCAGCGCATTTGTAAGAAATATATGTTCCAAGACCATCTCCATCTCCTAAAAAAACACCAGGATTTTTTTTAGAAACGTTTTGCTCGCTTGATATTCCTAATGCTCATAAATTTAAAAGCAGGGAAAGAACTATCTATTTCCCAACGCATTTATTTACAAAGTTTATTTATTACGATAAGTTATACAACTTAGCTCTCAAATTCGTCACCACCGTTATCGCGTCCTTCGCCTTGTTCATTTCGTTTTTTCTGATTAAATCTATAGGTGAAGCTTAAATTCATCTGACGTTCTCTCCATTGAAAATCGTTAGAGGAAGTAAAATTAGGGGTTGCGACTGTTCCCTGTCTTCTGCGGCTATTAAAAAGGTCACTTACATTCATAGAAATAGTAGCATCATCGCCAAACAGATCTTTACTCGCAGCTATGTTCATAGTAAATATGCCATCGTTTGTACTTTGCGCATTTGCAGATGCTCCTCGATAATTTGAACTTACTTGTACATCTATTCCAGAAGGAATACGGAACTTTTGGTTGAGTCTAGCAAAGTAAGTCGTATTTTCAAAATCAAAGTTCTGATTGTTAAACTCTCCATCCGTAGTGACATGAAACACATTCAAATCAGAATTTATAGTCCACCATTTAAAGGGCCTATAAGTAAGTGTTAATTCATAACCTACACGCTCTTGTCTAGATAGGTTAACAGGAGAACGTCTTATTACAGGATCACCATTATCTGTGATTTGACCTGTATCTTCTTGAATAAATTCCCAGTTATCATCACTGCGATTGTAATAAACAGAAGTGTTTAAAGTAACTTTTTGCCACCTTCTTAAGTATCCTAAATCTAAAGAGTTAGTGAATGTAGGGTCAAGATCTACATTACCTTGAAATATATTGGACTCACTAGATCTACTAGGAAAAGGATTTAAAAACCTACCTCTAGGTCTTCTTACACGTCTATTATAACCTAAGGTAAGGTTCTCACCATCTTGAATTTCATAACCTAGATTAAGAGTAGGGAAAAGGTTTCCATAGTCTTTTTTGTCCTCGCTATTTGTAGTAGCCTGTCTTATGGTTACGCTGGTTTGCTCGTATCTCAATCCAGCTAAAAAAGAGAAGTCACCAAATTCTTTACCGAACTGTCCATAAAAAGCGTTCACTAACTCTTCATAATCAAAGGTATTATTAAGTCCAAGGTCAGGAATTAATGGTCCAACAGGAAAAGTTAATTGCTCCTTTAAGAAAAACGAATTTGAGATATCTCTATAATTACCTCTATATCCAGCTTCCCATTGTGTGTCCTCACCTATAGGAAGTTCATAATCGAATTGTACGTTTACATTTTGTTCCTCTTCTGTGCTTAAAGTTCCTTCAACATCATTAACGGTATTGGTAGTAGTTTCAGTTTCTAAAATGTGAGCCTTTTCATCTTCAAAAGAGGTAGAGTATTGAATACTGGCATTTATTTTTTGCCCATTATTATCAAGGTCATTTTTGTAATCTAAGGAGTATTGTATTCTAGTTTCGTCTTCACTTTCTTCTTCTACTCGCCTAGTAGCTTCGTTAAGATTGCGGTTTATGTCTAGTCTCTGAATTACATTGGAATTTACATCATCATCATTTCCTAATCTATAAACAAGGTTTGCAACAATACTAGAATTATCGTTTATAAAATATTCTGTACCTATACTGGTGAATAAATTTCTTCCTACACGGTCAAAGTCTCTTTGTTCATTCACAAAACGATTTTGTGCCGTAGTTGATAAAAATTCTGAATTGCTAGATGCATTTCCAGGCCGCTCTCTATATCTAAAACCTGTGTTGGTGAAAAAGTTCCATTTTTCATTGCGTATATTTCCATTGAAAGCAAGTCCCAATTGAGGATGGTAACCAGTATCTAATTGAAGGGAACCATTAAACCCTATGAGTTTATTTTTTCTAAGGATGATATTTAAGATTCCAGCAGTACCTTCGGCATCATATCTTGCGCTAGGTGAGGTGATGACCTCTATTTTCTCAATAGCATCTGCTGGAATTTGTCGCAATGCTTCTGCACCATTAAAACCTACTAATGCACTGGGCCTTCCATCTATTAAAATGGTAACGTTATCATTTCCTCTTAAAGCTACATTTCCTTCTACATTTACAGATACGGAAGGAACATTATCCAGAACGTCGCTTGCGCTTCCACCGCGCACGGTTAGGTCTTTCCCGATATTATAGATTTTTTTATCAAGACGTATATCTACAGTTGTTTTTTCGGCAATGATGACAAGTGTGTCCAATTTTGCCGTATCCATTTCCATGCTTATGGTACCGTAATTTTTATCTTCTTTAATAATTACATTTTCTCTAATGATGCTCTTAAAAGTGATGTATTCCCATTTTACAGTATAGGTTCCGGGAGTAATTAGAATGTTATAATTTCCTTCTAAATCGGTAACGCCACCTTGAGGCAATCTTTGAGGATCTGAACTGATAAACGATACGGTTGCAAATTCGAGAGAACTTCCCGAAGACTTATCTATTAGCTTTCCTTTTACGGTGATGGATGGGGTATTTTGAGAATAACCCATAGCACACATAGTAAGCAAAAGGAACAACAGCATCTTTTTCATAACAATTTAAGGTTTTGTTCTTAGATGGTTAATTTATTAGATGGTTTAAATAGAGTGTATTAAACTTAAGTTAAAGCTCCTCACTAGGGGTTTCTCTGCTATCTTCCATTAAGAAAGCTTTAAGAAAAGCATCCAGATCGCCGTTGAGAACGGCATCTGTATTACCCGTTTCATGTCCTGTCCTTACATCTTTAATTAATTTATAAGGATGCAACACATAGTTGCGTATTTGAGAACCCCATTCTATTTTCATTTTGCCAGCTTCTATTTCTTTACGGGCAGCATTGCGTTTTTGCAATTCTATTTCAAAAAGCTGGGACTTCAACATTTGCATCGCTTTTTCACGATTTTCTAATTGAGACCGTGTCTCAGAATTATGAATAATGATACCAGATGGGTAATGAGTAAGAATAGCTTTGGTTTCTACTTTATTTACATTTTGTCCTCCTGCGCCACTGGATCGCGCAAAGTCCCATTTGATGTCTGCTGGGTTGATATCTATTTCTATGGAATCATCTGCCAGCGGATACACATAAACAGAGGCAAAAGAAGTATGGCGTTTTGCATTAGAATCAAATGGGGAGATACGGACCAGTCTATGAACACCGTTTTCACTTTTTAACCAACCAAAACTATAATCTCCTTCTAGTTCTAGGGTTACTGTTTTTATACCTGCTACATCACCAGACTGGAAGTTGAGTTCTTTTACTTTATAACCGTTCTTTTCAGCCCACATCATGTACATTCTCATAAGCATTTCTGCCCAATCGCAAGACTCAGTACCACCAGCACCAGCAGTAATTTGAAGCACAGCGCTCATGTCATCACCTTCGTTAGAAAGCATGTTTTTAAACTCTAGTTTTTCAATAAGGTCGTTTGCTCCACGGTACTTAACCATCACATCATCTTCACTGGCTTCTGCTTCCTTAAAAAACTCAAATAGGACTTCAAGATCTTCTGTAAGGGTTACAGCAGTAGCATAATCAGTAGTCCATTGTTTTTTATTACGCAATAGTTTCATGATCACTTCTGCATCTTTAGGCTTATTCCAAAAATCTGGCGAGAATGTTTTCTCTTCTAGATTAGTGATCTCAATTTGCTTGGCATCAATTTGTAGATAATCCTTTAGTTTTTGAACGCGTTCTTGTAATTCTTTAACCTGTTCGGCAGTGATCATAATGTCATTTTCATCAATTGCAAAAATAGAATTAAAATATTTGCTTTTATCCATGCTTGTATGTCGTATAGATATTATTTTTATCTCGTCTTAGTGAAAGCAGAACTCATAAAGTTTTTACAGCATTTGCTCGCATTGTGGTTAGTTGTGCTGTGTGGATCGAAGTATAGAAGTACTGCAGTACAAAAGCCTAATTACAATAATAATACATGATAGATTTAAGAAGTGATACGGTAACAAAACCATCAAAAGGAATGATGGAAGCCATGTTCCATGCTGAAGTAGGAGATGACGTATATAAAGAAGATCCAACGGTAAATGAGTTAGAAAGACGAGTGGCAGAGCTATTCGGTATGGACGATGCGCTGTTTTTTCCTACAGGGAGTATGGCAAATCAGGCTGCTATTAAAATGCACACACAACCTGGTGAGCAGTTGATATGTGATAAATATGCACATGTTTATAATTATGAAGGTGGTGGTGTTTCTTTTAATAGCGGTGTTTCTTGTAAATTAATAGACGGCGCTAGAGGTATGGTAACTGCTGCTCAGGTAGCTGCGGCTATCAATCCGCCAGATTTTTACCACAGTTCCTTAACTTCTTTAGTATGTGTAGAAAACACTACTAACAAAGGCGGTGGCGCTTGTTACGATACACAAACTTTTAAAGAAATAAAGGCCGTTTGTGTACAACATGGATTGGGTTTGCATCTGGATGGAGCTCGATTGTGGAATGCCTTAGTGGCAACGGGACAAGATCCCAAAGAATATGGAGAACTTTTTGATACCATCTCTGTCTGTTTTTCTAAAGGTATGGGAACCCCTTTAGGAACTGTTCTCACCGGTAAGAAAGAAATCATGAAAAAAGCAATGCGGGTACGTAAAGTTTTGGGAGGCGGAATGCGACAAATAGGCTTTATGGCGGCAGCTGCCATTTATGCGCTGGACCATAATTTTGATCGATTAGCAGAAGATAATAGTAGGGCGCAAGAGTTGGGTAAAATACTAGCATCTCTTGATTATGTAATAAAGGTGGAACCGGTGGAGACTAATATTGTGATTTTTGAAGTAAAAGATGAGAAAGCCGTTATGGATTATTGTGTTTCAAAAAATCTGATCATTAGTAATATGGGACAAGGTAAACTGAGACTTGTTACCCATTTAGATTATACCCAAGATAATCACCTGACAGTCATTCAATATTTTAAAGATTTTATGGGAGCCTAGTTTTTAACTTTTACTACGCAAGGATTTGTGCCTAT
>Ga0222644_1000254_pt1 | contig 22192 bp, 10 predicted proteins | sample AntAcemetagen291_FD_179800 | JGI IMG/M metagenome (GOLD analysis project Ga0222644, IMG submission 179800) | Saline water microbial communities from Ace Lake, Antarctica - #291 | ecosystem: Environmental > Aquatic > Non-marine Saline and Alkaline > Saline | place: Antarctica: Ace Lake...
CTAAAAATTCCCCCCCCAACCCCAAAAAAACTAAGTTTTTTAAACTAAAAAACAAATGTTTTATGGTTGAATGAACCTAAATAGTATAATTTTATGTAATTTGATAAAAAACCTAAGTGCCCGCCCTCAAAAATAATAAAAATTTTAAGATTCCTTTTGGTTTTACATTAAAATACTATATTTTTTGATATTTTAAAAGCAAATGTTTTATGGGTAAATGAACCTAAATAGTATAGTTTTATATAATTCGATAGAAAACTAAGTGCCTCGCCTCGAAAATAATATAAAGCTAAAAATTCCCTCTAACCCCAAAAAAACTAAGTTTTTTAAACTTAAAAACAAATGTTTTATGGTTGAATGAACCTAAATAGTATAATTTTATGTAATTTGATAAAAAACCTAAGTGCCTTACCCTCAAAAATAATAGAAATTTTAAGATTCCTTTTGGTTTTACATTAAAATTCTATATTTTTTAATACTTTTAAAAGCAAATGTTCTATGGATAAATGAACCTAACTAGTATAGTTTTACATAATTCGATAGAAAACTAAGTGCCTCGCCTCGAAAATAATATAAGGCTAAAAATTCCTTTTTAACCCAAAAAACTTAGTTTTTTTTAAACTTAAAAACAAATGTTTTATGGTTAAGTAGACCTAAACGGTGTATTTCTGCGTAATTTAATAAAAAGCTAAACCCTCTTCGAGAAATAATTTATATTTTTATAAATTATTTTCCATTTTGTGCGTTTTACCCCGTTTTCACCATAAATTGTATAAAACTTCTCCCTTTACCACTACCCCGGTTCTACTAATACGCCTGGTTCCGTCCTTTTCCTTTTTGTCTTATCCTTTAGATGTTGCACGGAGCTTATGGTCTACGACTCATCGTTTAATTACGTAAATTATTACGCTTTAAAAATTGTTTTTGGCAGTTTTATATATCTACACTAGAAACAGGAGAATAAAAGAAGGGGTAATTATAATGATTGATACAAATATATTTACATTCATAGCGGATGAAAAGGTTATCCCCACGCGCCTATTTAGATTTATACAGAAGATTTGATAAATTAGTGATACGTAACTAAAAAGAAGTATAATAGTTATAAAGATAATAGGGAAAATGACGATGATTTTTATTTCCACAATAAATTTTATTATTAGTAGTTTTAGAAAAAAGCCCAATAGGGGCGGGATTCCGCCTAGATTCATAAATTGAAGGCTAATTAACAATATTCCTGATAAATTAATTTTGGTTAGATCTAACATCTTGTTTAAACCCTCATTAGATAAACAGAGAAGTGCAAGGCCTACAATTAAGGTATAAATTAATATAAAATTTAATCAAATGTTATTATAGCTTAATGTGGCTAATAGTCAGTATATATTGGTTAGAGAAGATAAAAATATTAAATAGTGGAAAGAAGAGATTAAGTTTATTAGATTTAGGAGGATAAAAACTATTAGAATAGAGGAAATAGTAAATAAGTTCAAATTTATATTAATCTGTGAGAGGATTATTAATGGAATAAATTTTTGAACAGAAAAAATCATAAATATGGCTCTATAATCTAAATCGAACAAAATAGAAACTAATCAGCCATGGAATGGGGGAAGTGCTAGCTTGAAAAAAATAGATAGTTGGAATATAATAGGGGATACAGTAAGATAATCCCACGTAAAAAGGGATGCAACAAGAATTATAGAGGCGGGGCTTTGGCTAATAAAATATTTTACTGAAGAAAGTGTTTTTTTTAGGGAGCCCTGGTTGATCAAAATGGGAATAATAGCGAGTATGTTGATCTCTAATCCCACCCATTGGAAAAAAAGTGATGTGGACCTGAATGATATAATAATAGTTAAAACTAGAATCATGATATAACCCCAGATTGAATTAATTATTATAATATTTTCAAAGAAGAAAACTTATCTTCAATTCCCAAAATTGATATTTTTGGAAAAACTACTTTGAAAATTTACCAAGAGGAAATTCCTATAAAAGAGTTAAAAGCTCTTCATCATTTGATTACTTCGGTAGATTAAAGTTATTAAAAAAATATTTTTTTAATGTAAATAAAATGTAATAATGTTATACTAAACTTTAAGCCTTTTATTTTAAAACTATATCTCAGAATTTTATTAACTGAACTTGGGCAAAGTAGTAAATAAAGTAAATTACGGATAAAATTTGGCCCACAAGAATATATGGATCCTCTACTGGACGGGCCCCAATTCATGTTAGAAGAACAATAATATTAATATGAATTCAAAAATAGGCTTTTCTCAGCGGGTAGAATGATAAACCTCGGAAGTTAGGGCGGCTAAGAAATGGGCAAATGAGGAGAATAGCAATAGAAAATGCTAATGCTAACACCCCGCCAATTTTATTTGGAATAGAGCGAAGGATAGCGTAGGCTATTAAGAAATACCACTCAGGTTGAATATGTACTGGTGTCACAAGGGGGTTAGCAGGAATAAAATTTTCAGCATCCCCTAGTAGCCAGGGGTTTGTTACACAAAGAATAAATAATAGGAAAATTATTAAAAAAAAGCCGAACAGATCTTTAGAAGTAAAGTATGGGTGGAAGCTGATCTTGTCAAAATTTCTATTTAATCCTAGAGGGTTCCCTCTTCCCGTTCTATGAAGGAATAAAAGATGAACAGCAGAAAGAGCTGCCACTAAAAATGGAATTAGAAAGTGTAATGAAAAAAAGCGTGTTAGTGTGGGATTACCGACAGCAAATCCACCTCACAGTCATTTTACTAATTCTTCCCCAATAATGGGGATTGCAGAAAATAAATTTGTAATAACTGTTGCCCCCCAGAATGACATCTGACCTCATGGTAATACATAACCTAAGAAGGCGGCGGCTATAACAGCAAAAAGAATAATTACACCCACGGTTCATGTTAAAGTAAAATAATAAGATCCATAATAAAGACCCCGACCTACATGTATGTAGAGACAGATAAAGAAGAAGCTAGCACCGTTGGCGTGTATTATTCGTAAAATTCAACCATAATTAACGTCGCGACAGATATGTCTTACTCTCTCAAATGCAAGACTTACATCGTTAGAATAATGTATAGCTAAAAATAGCCCAGTAAGAATTTGTAACACTAGGCATAGGCCGAGTAAAGATCCGAAGTTTCATATAGTAGAAATACTTGCGGGTGTAGGAAGTTCCACTAAAGAACCGGAGATAATTTTTAATAATGGTCTATGTTGACTTATTGGCTTCATTTAATAAAGAGGAGGGGCTCCTATTAATAAATTTACAGTTTATCACTTTTTCAGCCACTTTATTTATATTATTTACTGTAATACTTTGTATTAAGATAATTTTTTTATAAAAAAAAAGATTAATAATATAACTTACTGTAAAGAATTTAAGTTAATAAAAACTATACTGCTTCAAACAATAATATAACCTTGGTTAATTCTTAAGAGTGGTATTCAAATATGATAAATAATTTGCAGTTATTAGGTGTCTTTAGACCCACTTTATTTATTAAGATAGTGTAACTCAACATTAAGTGTTTTCATCACTTAGATAGGGAAATTACCCTTTTTAATAATTCCCCTTTTGATTTTTTGTTTATTAATCTTTTCCCTTAGAAAAAATGATTTTTTTTCATCTTTAATGTTTATTACGTTGATTGAAATAATAATCTATGTAATTTCCCTATCTAAAATCTGGTACCATGTTATTATGATAATTATTCTCTTGGAGTTTTTTAGTGTAAAATTATTCCTCCTCTCCACCAGCATAGGATTGATTTTTCTGAGACAGTTTATTAACTTTATTATTTTAGTATTAATGGTTACAGAGGCCAGAATTGGCATAGCTTTGGTAATTTCTATAACGCGGAGGTGAGGTGATGAGGCATTAACTATCTAAAAATAATAAAGTTTAATTCACTTGGATATTTCATCACATCTTTTTATCTTCTTTTCTCTTCTTTTATTTGTTTATTAATAGCACTAGTATCATTTTGTGGTTACGAAATTAGTGTGGAATGGGAGTTATGTGTTTTAAGGGGTGTAAAGTTATCTATTTTGTTATTGTTTGATTTTATATCATTACTTTTTTTTAGCACTGTTGCCCTGATTGCCGGGAGAGTATTTTTGTATTCTAGTTCCTATATAAGGTCGGAGATTTTTTCTAATCGATTCATATTACTTGTCCTCAGATTTGTAATAAGAATGATAATTCTGATCTTTAGGCCTAATTTAATTAGCCTCTTATTGGGGTGGGATGGGCTTGGTGTAACTTCTTACCTGCTCGTATGTTTTTATAGAAGTGAAAAAAGGTTTAACGCGAGAATGTTAACAGCTTTGACTAACCGACTAGGTGATGTAGCAATCTTGATTATAATTGGGTTGAATATCTCCAATGGGCTGTTTAACTACGGACTAGTTAATTTTAGTAATTTAACAATAAATTATGAATCTTATTTTATTATTGGTGCTGCAATAACGAAGAGTGCACAAATTCCATTTTCGGCATGACTACCCGCTGCCATGGCAGCGCCTACACCAGTGTCGGCGTTGGTACACTCATCTACACTTGTAACAGCTGGTGTGTATCTGCTTATCCGATTTAATTTCATATTTTCTAACCTTAATTATACTTGGTTTATGCTAGTCGTGGGCTGTTTCACTATGATTATAGCGGGGATATCAGCTATTATAGAGTTAGATATAAAAAAGGTTATTGCTCTTTCTACTTTAAGCCAGTTAGGTGTAATATTTTTTAGATTGGGTATGGACCACCAATATTTAGCATTTTTTCATCTTATTTCACATGCTTACTTTAAGGCTATAATATTTATAGGAGCTGGCGCCATAATTCATAGTGTAAAAGACTATCAAGATATCCGAAAAATGGGAACTTGGAGTAGAATTAACCCCGTAATTAGGGCGGTGTTTTTGACGGCATCACTCAGATTATGCGGGATTCCCTTTATAAGGGGTTTTTATTCTAAGGATTTGATTTTAGAAATAATACTTGGAATAGAATTTAATTTTTGGGTTTTGTTCTTGAGTATAGTTGCGACAGTATTTACGGTTATTTATTCATCGCGAGTTGCAATAATACTTTTTGTTAAGTTCTCCAGGCGTGAATCTTTTAGATCAGAGAGAGATTCATTAGATGTAATGACAATAAGGATGATGTTTTTAATATTACCATCTATTGCAGGGGGTTATCTTTTGAGCGGATTCCTGCCTACTACGCCCGTGATTTTTCTGCCTTTGTGATTGAAATTAATGATTATTGTTTCGATTTTGATAGCTTTTTTTCTATTCCTGGAAAAGAAAATAGTTGTTATTCCCGTAAGTAAATTATTAAGGGCCTTACAGTTTATATGGTTTATACCAACTACTTTAAGACCATTGTTTACAAGTAATACTTTAATGCTCGCAAAAACTCAACATAAGGCAATTGATCAGTCATGACTGCCCTGGGTAGTTGCTGGATTTTTAAATTATTCCAGTGGTAAGGCTTACTGAGTGTCATCAACTAAATCTAGATTAGTAATTGGGTTACTATTCTTCCTGATTTTGGTTATTATAGTTTAAAATAAAAGGATTAATTTTAAATTAATAAAAAGATATTTTTATACCCCAAATAAACCCTATAAACTGAACAATCTTATTTATTGTATTTAACGCAATTTTTTTCAGGTTAAACATTAAAACTAATTTTTTGTTTAAAGCCTTTCCTACAACTGAATATAATTTTAACAGTTCTGTTAGAAAATTCTTCAAATTAAAAATTTAATGGGTGATTTATTTATTTCTTTTGATCCTAATACAGAGATTGCCGGAATAGTTCTATCATTAAATTGATTATCTGTTATGAGATGTATACTATTTCTCCCCCAAAAATATTGACTTCTACCTAGGAAGCCAATTTATGCGTTTAATTACGTATTTTCAGCTCTCTCACAAGAATTAAAAGCTGTGTTGGGAAAGTTTGTTAACCCTGGCACGACATCTTTTTTTATTTCCCTATTTATATTTATTATTTTTAGAAATTTTTTAGGTTTATTCCCGTATGTATTTACAGCCTCAAGACATTTAAGATTTACACTTTCTTTAAGGCTCCCGCTATGATTGGGTTATATATTATTAAGGCTAACAAGCCAGTTTAACAGAAATATAGCACATTTAGTGCCTGAGGGAACGCCCGGGGCTTTAATACCATTAATGGTAGTCATCGAGAGTGTTAGGTTGGTTATTCGGCCCTTCACCCTCGCCGTACGACTCGCCGCAAATATAGTTGCTGGTCATTTATTACTTGTGCTCCTAGGAAATCAGGGGGCAACAGTTGGGGGGCTAGTTCTTGTTGTATTAATAACAGCTCTTATCTTACTATTAACGTTAGAATGTGCAGTTGCTTGCATTCAAAGTTATGTTTTTACAATTTTAAGGTCACTCTACTTAAGTGAACATAATTCTCTAGCCATATTCAAAAGAAAATAAAAAAAGGAAATAATTTACAAGAATAGATATACTTTTGTAAGTTATTTCCCATTTTACCCCGTTTTCACCATAAATTGTATAAAACTTCTCCCTTTACCACTACCCCGGTTCTACTAATACGCCTGGTTCCGTCCTTTTCCTTTTTGTCTTATCCTTTAGATGTTGCACGGAGCTTATGGTCTACGACTCATCGTTTAATTACATAAAAGAAATGCAGGAACTAACCTTTTCAATGACTTCAAAACATTGTTTTATTTACATTTCTAATATTTTTACTTTTTGTAAATCTTTTAATTGGAAGTTAAATATAATAATTATACTAAAATATTTTAAGATTACTCATTTTGAGTATTTTATTATTGACAATAATATATTTTTATTAAATTAAATCTTAATTAATTAATTACAGAGGGGATAGATGCATACCTGTGGTTTAATGGGGGGAATGTATGAGCTATTTCTAATGAAGAAGAGCGGTAATTTCTTGAAAGAGCCGCTCGATGAGAAGCAAATGATTCCCACAGAATAAATAAAAATATAAGCACTGAGACTACTGAAATAATTGAACCAGCTCTTGCCATTACATTTCAATATTGGTAAGAATCCGGGTAATCTGAATAACGACGAGGTATACCCGCTAATCCTAGGAAATGTATAGGGAAGAAAGTTAGATTTACACCTACAAATATAATACCAAATTGAGCTTTTAGTCATTTTGGGTTTATTGTTAACCCCGTTATTAATGGGAATCAATTTACAAATGCCCCCATTAAAGCGAACACTGCCCCTATCCTTAATACATAATGAAAATGAGCCACCACGTAATAAGTATCGTGAAGAAGCACGTCAATAGAAGAATTAGATAAAACTACACCGGTTAAACCACCTACTGTAAATAGAAAAATGAATCCCAAAGCCCATAATATTGAAGGCCTGAAAACAAAGCGTACTCCGTGTAATGTTCCTAACCATCTAAAAACTTTAATTCCAGTAGGTACGGCAATAATTATAGTCGCTGAAGTAAAATAAGCCCGCGTATCTGCGTCTATACCTACTGTAAACATGTGGTGGGCTCATACTACAAAGCCTAAGACACCAATAGCTATTATTGCGTATACTATTCCTAAAACTCCAAATGTTTCTGTTTTTCCCCTCTCTTGGGCAACAATATGAGAAATGAGACCAAAACCAGGAAGAATGAGAATGTACACTTCAGGATGTCCAAAAAATCAAAATAGATGCTGGTAGAGAATAGGGTCTCCGCCTCCTCTAGCATCGTAAAAAGATGAATTTAAATTACGATCGGTTAGAAGTATTGTAATAGCTCCTGCTAGCACTGGAAGTGATAACAAAAGAAGGACAGCAGTAATTAAAACAGCCCAAGCGAATAGGGGTATTCGGTCTAATACTATTCCGAATGTTCGTAAGTTTCCTAAGGTAGAAATGAAATTCACTGCACCTAAAATAGATCTAACTCCTGCTAAATGGAGGGAGAAGATAGCAAAGTCTACTGACCTCCCAGCATGGGCAATATTTCTAGAGAGAGGGGGATAAACAGTTCAACCAGTCCCCGCGCCTCTTTCTACTAAAGAACTGCAAATTAATATAATAAGAGCTGGTATTAAAAATCAAAAACTTATATTATTTATCCGCGGAAAAGCTATATCAGCAGCACCAATTATTAAAGGAACTAATCAATTTCCGAAACCACCAATTAAAATGGGTATAACTATGAAAAAAATTATAATGAACGCGTGTGCTGTTACTACCACATTATAAATTTGATCATCTCCAATTAAGTTTCCTGCCTGACCTAATTCTATTCGAATAATTATTCTTAATCCTGTACCTACTATGCCAGATCATGCGCCGGCTATTAAATACAAAGTTCCAATATCTTTATGATTGCAAGATCATAACCATTTAATTTTTATTGCGTTTATTTTTTATATTCTTCCTCATCAGTAGATTGTTAAATATAAAAACAACCACACCACGTCTACAAAATGTCAATACCAAGCCGCGGCTTCGAAGCCAAAATGATGGCTTTTTCTAAACTCTTTTTTTAAATGGCGAATAAGACAAACTAAAAGGAAAATTGTCCCAACAATTACGTGTAATCCATGGAAACCAGTGGCAATGAAAAAGGTTGATCCATATATTCTATCGGAGAAAGAGAACGGAGCTTCATAATATTCTAGAGCTTGCAGTATGGTGAAGTATACCCCCAAAACAACCGTAATAAGGAGCCCAATTTTTGTCTCTTGGAATTTCCCCTCTATAAGGGCATGATGAGCTCAAGTCACTCTCACTCCTGAGGAAATAAGAATAATTGTATTTAGAAGAGGGACTCCGAAGGGGTTAAATGGAAGAATACCTCTACAGGGTCATACGGCCCCGAGTTCAATAGCAGGAGAAAGGCTTGCATGGAAATAAGCTCAAAAAAATCTCAAGAAGAAAAATACCTCGGATGTAATAAATAGTATTATTCCAGAGCGAAGCCCTAATTCGACAATTGCTGTGTGTAGACCTAATATGGAACCCTCTCGTGAAATATCTCGTCATCACTGAAATATAACTATTATTAAGACTAAGAGGCCGAGGCTCATTATTATTATGTTTTTTATGTGGAACCATGAGATTAAACCAGTAGTTAAATATATACCCCCTAAAGACCCATATATGGGCCAGGGGGATTCATCTACAATATGATAGGGGTGGTTAATTTTATTTGACATTTTTCTGAAAAACTAGTTTGTTAATTTTATATCTTCAGTATAAGGTTTTTTTTAAACTATTCCAGAATAATCGCTTGATAAGGGGGCCTGACTCAAATTTGGAAATGGAAATTACTCTAATTATACACAATACGAGAACTAGTATTATTAAGATAATACAAAAGTAGGATTCTGACTGATAGAGTCTTATGGAAATATTCACATTGGAATAGTTTGAATTTATTAAGGAGCTTTTTAAGGAAAGTATTAATAAAAAGAGGGTAATTAAATAAAATGGTTGAATATTTAATTCTATTAATAATTTTTTGTTTCTACACACTGAAACCATAAACAAAACTACTACCATAACACCACCTAGAAAGACTAATATTAAAAAATAAAAGAATCACGCATAATATATAGTACCTAGAAGGAGGGATATGAAGATTGATATAAGGATTAGTAGTATTGCTATAAAGATTGGCCTAGTCACCGTCAGAGTAAAGTAAGATACACAGAATATTGAAAATATAAGAATTGTTATTATTTTAGAAAGAAAACCTAAGCTTTAATTTTAGATTAGAAGTCTAAATTATCAACCTTTCTATTATTCTTCTAAGCTAGTGATTACTCAAGAATAAAATGTTTCTGAATTAATTAATTCTACTACAATAGGTATAAAACTATGGTTTGCTCCACAGATCTCTGAGCACTGCCCAAAGTATAAACCAGGACGATGTCTAATAAATTTTACTTGGTTTAAACGACCGGGAACTGCATCGGCTTTTACACCTAATGAGGGAACTGTTCAAGCATGGAGAACATCTGCCGATGAAATAAGTATGCGGATTTGTGTGTGAAGGGGTAAAACAGTTCGATTATCAACATCAATTAAACGGAATATCCCCAAGGGTAATTCGTTTGTGGGAATTATGTAGGCATCAAATTCTAGAGATGAATTTAACAAAGAACAAAAATCTCTATATTCATAACTTCAATATCATTGGTGTCCAATAGTTTTTAATGTGAGAGAAACGTCAGAAGATTCATCTAACATATATAAAAGAAGTAGGCTAGGGAGAGCAATCTGCAATAGGAGAAATGCCGGAATAATTGTTCACACTCATTCCACTATCTGTACTTCTAATAATTTTTGGTTAATATGTGTTGAAATAGATATAGTAACTATTACTATCCCAACAAATGTAATTACAAAAACAAGAATTAAATTAATATAGTCGTGAAGATGTCTTAATTCTTCTATTAAAGGAGAATTAGAATCTTGAAAGTTAAGCTGTGATCAAGTACCAATAATATTATAATTGAGCAATAAATAATAAAAACAGTCCGGGCCAAATATGACTGAATAAATTTAGTATTTCTCGTAGGTTTAATCTCTTATAAGAATTCATGTAGCTTTTGAATTGGCCGTGTTGTAAAGTTGCATATAAGATTAAATTATAACAGAGAGAAAAAAAGCAGAGAAAAAACACGGGGATTATATTGATCTTAGATATAAAAAGCAAAGAATTGATCATTATGATTTCTCTGGCAAGGTTAATTGTAAAAGGCCCAGCAAAGTTTATTACTAGAATGATAAACCAAAATATTGTTATTCTGGGGTTTAAGCTTAAAAGACCTTTATTTAAAATAATTCTTCGTGTATGTGACCGCTCGTATATTATGTTTGCACCACTAAATATAGCTGATGAGGTAAAACCGTGAGAAATTATCATAAGTACGGCTCCTATTATACCCATTTCTAATTCTGATAGTATGAGGGCACTGACTATACTCATATGGACAACAGAAGAATAAGCAATTATAACTTTTATATCCAAAAGTACTAGAATTTCCAGGGCTAAAATGCTCCCTCCAAAAATAGAGATAATAATTACAATTTTTGCCAAAAATATATTTAACCCTATTAGAGATGATAATATTAAACCGTAACCCCCTAATTTCAGGAGAACTCCGGCTAAAATTATTGAACCGGAGACGGGAGCCTCTACGTGGGCCTTTGGTAGTCAGAGGTGAACTCCGAAAATTGGTAATTTTACTAAGAAAGCTACAATTATAATCATAGAGTTAAAAAAAGATAAATTAAAATCCGCAAAATGAAATAATAAAAAGTTTGTTGTTCCTAAATTTCTAGTGCAATTTAGCAGAACTATTAATAAAGGAAGTGAGGCAATTACCGTGTAGAAGAATATGAATAGGGAGGCTAATAATCGCTCTGGCTGGTAACCCCAGCCTATAATTAAAATAAAAATAGGGAGTAGGCCCACCTCAAAGAAAAAATAATATCTTAATATTTTTTCAGCATAAAAGGCCAGTAATAGGGCGATTAAGATCAAATAGATGATTTTTATAAAGAGGGAGAAGTTTTTGGGGTAATAGTTTGCCGAAATTATTAGCTTTCTCAGCCAGATAGAAAGGATAATTAAGGTAATTCCCACTAATATAATAAAAGAAGAATCTTTAGATTCTGATAGAATTAGTACAGCTGTAAGTATTACCAGTGTTATATTTAAAGAAAGGAATTCGAATTTTATCTTTGTTCTAGTGAGGAAAATCAATTTTATTATATTATATAATCTGCACCATCATAGAATAAAATACTATTATTAAACTTACGGGAAGAATAGAAACTCAGGCGAGGCTCATTAATATATCATAGCGATACCGGGGTAGTGTAGTTCGTACTCACACTCAGAAAAATACTATAACTCTTGTTATAAAAATATTTTGTAGAGAAAATATTTTTCAAGAGAAAAATAATATTGAAATCATGGTGGATATAAAGTAGATTCTTGCATATTCTGCTATAAAAATTAGAGCGAATCCAACTGAGCCATATTCCACATTAAACCCGGAAACTAGTTCAGATTCCCCCTCAGCAAAATCAAAGGGGGTGCGATTAGTCTCTGCAAGGCAAGAGATTATTCATAACCCTAGAATAGGGATAAAGAATAAACCCTTGAGAAAATAAGCATTTTCTTGCATTAAAAGATTAAAATTTAATGTTCCTCTTGAAAGGGTGAAAAATAAAATAATTAAGGCAAACCTAATTTCATAAGAAATTGTTTGAGCAACGCCACGTAAACACCCAATGGAGGCGTAATTTCTATTTGATGATCACCCTGATATTATTAAGGGGTAAATATTTATTCTTAACAGCATATAAATTAAAATGATTGAAATTCTTGTGTTTATTCTTCCGCTGACTGGGATTCTAGATCAAATTAATAGCCTAAAGACAATTGCTATAGTGGGACCTAATAGAAATAAAAATAAATTAGATGTAATGGGGAGAACTATTTCCTTTGAAAATAGTTTAATAGCATCATTAAAAGGTTGGGGGATTCCGCCGAACCCCACTTTATTGGGCCCTTTTCGTAATTGGGAGTACCCTAGAATTTTTCGCTCTAGTAGCGTGATAAAAGCCACATTCACTAGAACAGGAATAATAATAAAGATAAAATTTAATGGAGTGAAAATAGATAATCAAATCAATAGGTAACCCTTTCTTTTTGGCCGAAACAAAATGCATATACCAATGCTAATTAATTTATTTAAGGTGAAAATTTTCACAACTTTGACACCACAAATCAATATTTTAAAAACTTCTTAAATACTTTAACACATTTTACGTTGATTAAGATTTTTGAGTTTTTCTTTAAAAAAGATATTTTTATGAAAACACTTAGTAATAAGTTTTTTTTTATTAAAAAAAAAATTATATTTTGAGAAGTTTTAGTTAAAGAACTAATATAATCATATTATTTAAAATTGCAAATTTTACCATACCTAAGCGTGTTCTTTTTAACTGTTATTGTAATAGCATAAAGATTTTTGGGGTCTTAGGTTTTGATTAGGTTCAGAACAGTTAATTGAACAAATTAATTATTTTGATTTTAATTAGACTTATTCTAGGTTTTATTTTACTTATATTAGGGTTAATTTTGTCAAAAAAGACTCTTACTGACCGAGAGAAATTAAGCCCCTTTGAATGTGGGTTTTCCCCGAAAACACTCCCTCGGATCCCCCTTTCCCTACGTTTCTTTTTAATCGCGATTGTGTTTTTAGTATTTGATGTAGAGTTAGTTTTAATTTTTCCGGCGATCCCCGGATCAAACTTAGGTAGTATTTTTTCTTCCGTTGTCTTACTGGATGTATTTTTATTGATTTTAATTTTAGGGCTTTACTACGAGCTAAACCAAGGTAGGTTAAATTGAGCTAAATAAATTTTCTAAAACATAAGCTAAAGAAGCTAAAGAGCTCATAACTCTTTGATAGGAAGATCCTTGTTTTAAATCAAGATGGCAGAAAAATGTGATAATCTTAAGATTTATTTATAAAGAATTTATTCTTTTCTTGATAATAACCAATAATATAATAAGTATATTAATTTTGTAAATTAGGAGTGCTTTCAAGCTTGGTTAATTTACTTGAAGCTTTGCAGAAGCATTTTATTGTTAATAAAAGGAGAGAAAAATTTCTCAAGTAATAAATTTTTAGTTATAGATTAATAAGATAAAAAATTTAATTATAAATGCAAGATGGTACATTATTCGCAGTAAAAGATATTTTTAGAAAAATAAATTTTTTTAAGGGATAAAAAAAGTGCCAGCATTCGCGGTTATACTCTTCCTTAAGCTATTAAAACGAATAATTATCCTACGGAAATTAAAACTTGTTAGTTGTAATTTAGTATAATTTAATTTCCGTTTTTTTATATAATATGAGAACAGAAAAAAGAGTTAGACTTCTTGTATCCTCAAATTAAAATTATTCAAGTACTAATTGAATATACAAGAAATTTAAATAACATGGCGGCAATTTATTCCATGCAGAGAAGCTTGAAATTTAATTAGTTAAACCTCTATAAATCTTACTTAATTTTTGTTTGTGTGTGGTTGTAAAAATTTATTTAGAAAAATTAATTTTATTTCAAATGACATACCATAAATTAAGGATATTTGAGCTGCTATAAAATATTATTTTTAGTAGGATTTGCTAGTAGATTAATTTAAAAAAATTAAATTGAATAGGTTTTAGATCGTGCACATATCGTCCGTCGCTCTCGGGAATGAGATAAGTCGTAGCAAAGTAGAAGTTTTAGAAAAAGCTTCTTAGTAAAAAATTTCTAACTAGTTTATTTAATTAATCTATTAATATAATTAATTAAAAATTATTAAAAAGAATAAATTTCCCTTTTGTATCATGGATAAATAAACTTTCACCATAAGTTCTTTCTCGAAAAATTGTTAATTTTCCTACTTTTTAATAGTAATTTAATATACTATTATTAAGGTAAGAAAAAAGTGATATGCTCTATATAATTTTTTCTAGTTTTAGCTATCTTTTAATTCAATTAATTAAATTTATTATAAAATTTCTCATAAGATTAGTTATGTGAATAAAAATGAAAATAAATTTATTATTTATAAAAGTAATAAAATTTTACTGAAATTAATATTTAACTATTAAAAAAATTTATAAAACCTTCTTTTTTAAGCTAATTCTTTTTTAATCTTAAAAAAAGTTGTAATATATTTGTATAAGTACAATCTAATGTAAAAATAATAATGAAACAAAAAACTTATTAATTTTTTAAAATAAAAAAAATAACTCGACAAATAAAATTTGAACTGTTTAGCAAAAACGATGTCTTGTAAAAAGATCACCCCTGCTCAATGAAATTTAAATAGCCGCTTTCGCGCTAAGGTAGCATAATAATTAGTTCTTTTATTGAGAAATAGAATGAAAGGGATAATCAAAATTATAAATTTAATTTTATTTATTGGAATTTTATTTTGTGTGAAAATTCACAAATTTAATTTTTATACGATAAGACCCTATAAAGCTTAATTTAACTATAAAAATTAATAATTATTCTATAAATTTATTTGGGGAAAATATTAATATTGTTATTAATTTTTAAGCAAAAAATGATCTTTTTAAAAAATAAATGAAATAGTTACTTTAGGGATAACAGCGTAATGTTAATTTAAAGTTCTTATTAAAATTAACGTTTGCGACCTCGATGTTGAATTACAAAAAGCGATTGAAGTAGAAAGTAATTGTTTAAGTCTGTTCGACTTAAAATTTTGTACATGATTTGAGTTTAGATCGACGAAAGTCAGATTGGTTTCTATATAAAATTCTATTATAAGATTTTAGTACGAAAGGAAAAGTTCTTAGTTTTCATATGAAGTAAAATGCCTGAAAAAGGGTTATTTTGATAAAATATTTTATGTATATTTATACTTTTACTCTTGGTTTGGTAGAAATTAATACGCTAAATTTAGGATTTAGAGATGGAAAATATTCAACCAAGATTCCCGGTTGGGGGGGGGGGTCGGTTATATACAATACATATAAACATTTGTTTATAAAAACTAATTACCCCACCCCCGAAAGTGATATAAAATTAAAACTTCCTTTTGGTTTTACATTAAAATACTATATTTTTTAATATTTTTAAAAGCAAATGTTTTATGGGTAAATGAACCTAAATAGTATAGTTTTATATAATTCGATAGAAAACTAAGTGCCTCGCCTCGAAAATAATATAAAGCTAAAAATTCCTTTTAACCCCAAGAAAAGACTGAATTTTTTAAACTTAAAAACAAATGTTTTATGGTTGAATGAACCTAAATAGTATAATTTTATGTAATTTGATAAAAAACCTAAGTGCCCGCCCTCAAAAATAATAGAAATTTTAAGATTCCTTTTGGTTTTACATTAAAATTCTATATTTTTTAATACTTTTAAAAGCAAATGTTCTATGGATAAATGAACCTAACTAGTATAGTTTTACATAATTCGATAGAAAACTAAGTGCCTCGCCTCGAAAATAATATAAGGCTAAAAATTCCTTTTTAACCCAAAAAACTTAGTTTTTTTTAAACTTAAAAACAAATGTTTTATGGTTAAGTAGACCTAAACGGTGTATTTCTGCGTAATTTAATAAAAAGCTAAACCCTCTTCGAGAAATAATTTATATTTTTATAAATTATTTTCCATTTTGTGCGTTTTACCCCGTTTTCACCATAAATTGTATAAAACTTCTCCCTTTACCACTACCCCGGTTCTACTAATACGCCTGGTTCCGTCCTTTTCCTTTTTGTCTTATCCTTTAGATGTTGCACGGAGCTTATGGTCTACGACTCATCGTTTAATTACGTAAATTATTACGCTTTAAAAATTGTTTTTGGCAGTTTTATATATCTACACTAGAAACAGGAGAATAAAAGAAGGGGTAATTATAATGATTGATACAAATATATTTACATTCATAGCGGATGAAAAGGTTATCCCCACGCGCCTATTTAGATTTATACAGAAGATTTGATAAATTAGTGATACGTAACTAAAAAGAAGTATAATAGTTATAAAGATAATAGGGAAAATGACGATGATTTTTATTTCCACAATAAATTTTATTATTAGTAGTTTTAGAAAAAAGCCCAATAGGGGCGGGATTCCGCCTAGATTCATAAATTGAAGGCTAATTAACAATATTCCTGATAAATTAATTTTGGTTAGATCTAACATCTTGTTTAAACCCTCATTAGATAAACAGAGAAGTGCAAGGCCTACAATTAAGGTATAAATTAATATAAAATTTAATCAAATGTTATTATAGCTTAATGTGGCTAATAGTCAGTATATATTGGTTAGAGAAGATAAAAATATTAAATAGTGGAAAGAAGAGATTAAGTTTATTAGATTTAGGAGGATAAAAACTATTAGAATAGAGGAAATAGTAAATAAGTTCAAATTTATATTAATCTGTGAGAGGATTATTAATGGAATAAATTTTTGAACAGAAAAAATCATAAATATGGCTCTATAATCTAAATCGAACAAAATAGAAACTAATCAGCCATGGAATGGGGGAAGTGCTAGCTTGAAAAAAATAGATAGTTGGAATATAATAGGGGATACAGTAAGATAATCCCACGTAAAAAGGGATGCAACAAGAATTATAGAGGCGGGGCTTTGGCTAATAAAATATTTTACTGAAGAAAGTGTTTTTTTTAGGGAGCCCTGGTTGATCAAAATGGGAATAATAGCGAGTATGTTGATCTCTAATCCCACCCATTGGAAAAAAAGTGATGTGGACCTGAATGATATAATAATAGTTAAAACTAGAATCATGATATAACCCCAGATTGAATTAATTATTATAATATTTTCAAAGAAGAAAACTTATCTTCAATTCCCAAAATTGATATTTTTGGAAAAACTACTTTGAAAATTTACCAAGAGGAAATTCCTATAAAAGAGTTAAAAGCTCTTCATCATTTGATTACTTCGGTAGATTAAAGTTATTAAAAAAATATTTTTTTAATGTAAATAAAATGTAATAATGTTATACTAAACTTTAAGCCTTTTATTTTAAAACTATATCTCAGAATTTTATTAACTGAACTTGGGCAAAGTAGTAAATAAAGTAAATTACGGATAAAATTTGGCCCACAAGAATATATGGATCCTCTACTGGACGGGCCCCAATTCATGTTAGAAGAACAATAATATTAATATGAATTCAAAAATAGGCTTTTCTCAGCGGGTAGAATGATAAACCTCGGAAGTTAGGGCGGCTAAGAAATGGGCAAATGAGGAGAATAGCAATAGAAAATGCTAATGCTAACACCCCGCCAATTTTATTTGGAATAGAGCGAAGGATAGCGTAGGCTATTAAGAAATACCACTCAGGTTGAATATGTACTGGTGTCACAAGGGGGTTAGCAGGAATAAAATTTTCAGCATCCCCTAGTAGCCAGGGGTTTGTTACACAAAGAATAAATAATAGGAAAATTATTAAAAAAAAGCCGAACAGATCTTTAGAAGTAAAGTATGGGTGGAAGCTGATCTTGTCAAAATTTCTATTTAATCCTAGAGGGTTCCCTCTTCCCGTTCTATGAAGGAATAAAAGATGAACAGCAGAAAGAGCTGCCACTAAAAATGGAATTAGAAAGTGTAATGAAAAAAAGCGTGTTAGTGTGGGATTACCGACAGCAAATCCACCTCACAGTCATTTTACTAATTCTTCCCCAATAATGGGGATTGCAGAAAATAAATTTGTAATAACTGTTGCCCCCCAGAATGACATCTGACCTCATGGTAATACATAACCTAAGAAGGCGGCGGCTATAACAGCAAAAAGAATAATTACACCCACGGTTCATGTTAAAGTAAAATAATAAGATCCATAATAAAGACCCCGACCTACATGTATGTAGAGACAGATAAAGAAGAAGCTAGCACCGTTGGCGTGTATTATTCGTAAAATTCAACCATAATTAACGTCGCGACAGATATGTCTTACTCTCTCAAATGCAAGACTTACATCGTTAGAATAATGTATAGCTAAAAATAGCCCAGTAAGAATTTGTAACACTAGGCATAGGCCGAGTAAAGATCCGAAGTTTCATATAGTAGAAATACTTGCGGGTGTAGGAAGTTCCACTAAAGAACCGGAGATAATTTTTAATAATGGTCTATGTTGACTTATTGGCTTCATTTAATAAAGAGGAGGGGCTCCTATTAATAAATTTACAGTTTATCACTTTTTCAGCCACTTTATTTATATTATTTACTGTAATACTTTGTATTAAGATAATTTTTTTATAAAAAAAAAGATTAATAATATAACTTACTGTAAAGAATTTAAGTTAATAAAAACTATACTGCTTCAAACAATAATATAACCTTGGTTAATTCTTAAGAGTGGTATTCAAATATGATAAATAATTTGCAGTTATTAGGTGTCTTTAGACCCACTTTATTTATTAAGATAGTGTAACTCAACATTAAGTGTTTTCATCACTTAGATAGGGAAATTACCCTTTTTAATAATTCCCCTTTTGATTTTTTGTTTATTAATCTTTTCCCTTAGAAAAAATGATTTTTTTTCATCTTTAATGTTTATTACGTTGATTGAAATAATAATCTATGTAATTTCCCTATCTAAAATCTGGTACCATGTTATTATGATAATTATTCTCTTGGAGTTTTTTAGTGTAAAATTATTCCTCCTCTCCACCAGCATAGGATTGATTTTTCTGAGACAGTTTATTAACTTTATTATTTTAGTATTAATGGTTACAGAGGCCAGAATTGGCATAGCTTTGGTAATTTCTATAACGCGGAGGTGAGGTGATGAGGCATTAACTATCTAAAAATAATAAAGTTTAATTCACTTGGATATTTCATCACATCTTTTTATCTTCTTTTCTCTTCTTTTATTTGTTTATTAATAGCACTAGTATCATTTTGTGGTTACGAAATTAGTGTGGAATGGGAGTTATGTGTTTTAAGGGGTGTAAAGTTATCTATTTTGTTATTGTTTGATTTTATATCATTACTTTTTTTTAGCACTGTTGCCCTGATTGCCGGGAGAGTATTTTTGTATTCTAGTTCCTATATAAGGTCGGAGATTTTTTCTAATCGATTCATATTACTTGTCCTCAGATTTGTAATAAGAATGATAATTCTGATCTTTAGGCCTAATTTAATTAGCCTCTTATTGGGGTGGGATGGGCTTGGTGTAACTTCTTACCTGCTCGTATGTTTTTATAGAAGTGAAAAAAGGTTTAACGCGAGAATGTTAACAGCTTTGACTAACCGACTAGGTGATGTAGCAATCTTGATTATAATTGGGTTGAATATCTCCAATGGGCTGTTTAACTACGGACTAGTTAATTTTAGTAATTTAACAATAAATTATGAATCTTATTTTATTATTGGTGCTGCAATAACGAAGAGTGCACAAATTCCATTTTCGGCATGACTACCCGCTGCCATGGCAGCGCCTACACCAGTGTCGGCGTTGGTACACTCATCTACACTTGTAACAGCTGGTGTGTATCTGCTTATCCGATTTAATTTCATATTTTCTAACCTTAATTATACTTGGTTTATGCTAGTCGTGGGCTGTTTCACTATGATTATAGCGGGGATATCAGCTATTATAGAGTTAGATATAAAAAAGGTTATTGCTCTTTCTACTTTAAGCCAGTTAGGTGTAATATTTTTTAGATTGGGTATGGACCACCAATATTTAGCATTTTTTCATCTTATTTCACATGCTTACTTTAAGGCTATAATATTTATAGGAGCTGGCGCCATAATTCATAGTGTAAAAGACTATCAAGATATCCGAAAAATGGGAACTTGGAGTAGAATTAACCCCGTAATTAGGGCGGTGTTTTTGACGGCATCACTCAGATTATGCGGGATTCCCTTTATAAGGGGTTTTTATTCTAAGGATTTGATTTTAGAAATAATACTTGGAATAGAATTTAATTTTTGGGTTTTGTTCTTGAGTATAGTTGCGACAGTATTTACGGTTATTTATTCATCGCGAGTTGCAATAATACTTTTTGTTAAGTTCTCCAGGCGTGAATCTTTTAGATCAGAGAGAGATTCATTAGATGTAATGACAATAAGGATGATGTTTTTAATATTACCATCTATTGCAGGGGGTTATCTTTTGAGCGGATTCCTGCCTACTACGCCCGTGATTTTTCTGCCTTTGTGATTGAAATTAATGATTATTGTTTCGATTTTGATAGCTTTTTTTCTATTCCTGGAAAAGAAAATAGTTGTTATTCCCGTAAGTAAATTATTAAGGGCCTTACAGTTTATATGGTTTATACCAACTACTTTAAGACCATTGTTTACAAGTAATACTTTAATGCTCGCAAAAACTCAACATAAGGCAATTGATCAGTCATGACTGCCCTGGGTAGTTGCTGGATTTTTAAATTATTCCAGTGGTAAGGCTTACTGAGTGTCATCAACTAAATCTAGATTAGTAATTGGGTTACTATTCTTCCTGATTTTGGTTATTATAGTTTAAAATAAAAGGATTAATTTTAAATTAATAAAAAGATATTTTTATACCCCAAATAAACCCTATAAACTGAACAATCTTATTTATTGTATTTAACGCAATTTTTTTCAGGTTAAACATTAAAACTAATTTTTTGTTTAAAGCCTTTCCTACAACTGAATATAATTTTAACAGTTCTGTTAGAAAATTCTTCAAATTAAAAATTTAATGGGTGATTTATTTATTTCTTTTGATCCTAATACAGAGATTGCCGGAATAGTTCTATCATTAAATTGATTATCTGTTATGAGATGTATACTATTTCTCCCCCAAAAATATTGACTTCTACCTAGGAAGCCAATTTATGCGTTTAATTACGTATTTTCAGCTCTCTCACAAGAATTAAAAGCTGTGTTGGGAAAGTTTGTTAACCCTGGCACGACATCTTTTTTTATTTCCCTATTTATATTTATTATTTTTAGAAATTTTTTAGGTTTATTCCCGTATGTATTTACAGCCTCAAGACATTTAAGATTTACACTTTCTTTAAGGCTCCCGCTATGATTGGGTTATATATTATTAAGGCTAACAAGCCAGTTTAACAGAAATATAGCACATTTAGTGCCTGAGGGAACGCCCGGGGCTTTAATACCATTAATGGTAGTCATCGAGAGTGTTAGGTTGGTTATTCGGCCCTTCACCCTCGCCGTACGACTCGCCGCAAATATAGTTGCTGGTCATTTATTACTTGTGCTCCTAGGAAATCAGGGGGCAACAGTTGGGGGGCTAGTTCTTGTTGTATTAATAACAGCTCTTATCTTACTATTAACGTTAGAATGTGCAGTTGCTTGCATTCAAAGTTATGTTTTTACAATTTTAAGGTCACTCTACTTAAGTGAACATAATTCTCTAGCCATATTCAAAAGAAAATAAAAAAAGGAAATAATTTACAAGAATAGATATACTTTTGTAAGTTATTTCCCATTTTACCCCGTTTTCACCATAAATTGTATAAAACTTCTCCCTTTACCACTACCCCGGTTCTACTAATACGCCTGGTTCCGTCCTTTTCCTTTTTGTCTTATCCTTTAGATGTTGCACGGAGCTTATGGTCTACGACTCATCGTTTAATTAC
>Ga0222644_1000256_pt1 | contig 21963 bp, 40 predicted proteins | sample AntAcemetagen291_FD_179800 | JGI IMG/M metagenome (GOLD analysis project Ga0222644, IMG submission 179800) | Saline water microbial communities from Ace Lake, Antarctica - #291 | ecosystem: Environmental > Aquatic > Non-marine Saline and Alkaline > Saline | place: Antarctica: Ace Lake...
TCCCCTCTACTACCGTCTTAACATATGCCTCGTCATGCATGAAGTGGGCTAACATACGTAGCTCCAATCCGCTGGCATCAGCACCGACTAGCTTGTTACCCTTATCTACACCCCATAAGTCCCTACATTCTGGGCCATACTCACTACCCGCATTAGGCACTTGCGCCATATTAGGACTCATGTGCGTCATACGCCCTGTAATAGCGCCAATCGTTATCACCCTACCGTGTACCCTTCCTTTATCTGTTACCGCCTCTAGCCACGATGTGACCTGCGTAATCCGCTTCTGTAACATCATGTAGCGCAACACCATCGCCGCCTCTGGTAGGTTAATCTTAGACAGTACACTTTCATCTACCATTACAGAACCCATCTCTGTTAGTTTTGTAAACTTAACTCCTAGTAACATCAGTCTATCTGCTACTTGTTGTCGGCTTCCGGGGTTAAAAGCTGTTATCTTCGTCTTTAACTGTTTACCTGTTTTCTCGCTTACTCTCTCTTGAACCAGTGGCGGAAATGTAAGTTGCAATTCACCCTCAATATCAGCCAGTTCACCTGACAGTTTAGCCACCAATGCCTGAGCTTCTTGACTATTAAACTTGAAACCATGCTTTTCCTGCTTTCCTATTATGTAAGCTACCTCGTGCTCTAAGTCCACACTCTCGCCCCAATCGCTCAACTCCTCTGATAACTTAGCATATAGCTCAACCGTCACTGCTACGTCTTGTTTGCAGTAGAAGCGGTTAAGGCTATCTACAGGGTCATCATAAGGTGCTGTACTCTTCTTGTCGTACTGTACCCCTTTCATCCAATGCCATATCCGTGAATACTCTACTTTGCGATTCCCAAGTCTTACGCCCCAAGCGCCGAGGCTGTGCCCGTTTTCTAGCGATGGATTGGCGAGTCTGCTCATCACTAACGTATCTCTCAACCGCTTCATGCCAACCCTCGTCCCCCAAACTCTGTTCAGTATAGGTACATCGAATCCTATTAAGTTGTGCCCTACTATCGTGTCTGCCTTGTTTAGCAAGGGTATTAATGTAGTTGATGTAGTGTGACATATGTACTCGTCTGTCTCGCTGTTATGTGTGTAGCAAAGCCATATTTTGTTATGACTACTATCCGTCTCTATGTCCAGTGTAAGTACCATTATAACTTCTCAAGTTCAATCTCCACTAGTTTAGCGTACCCACCAACATCATGCCAGCTGTCAGCATAGAACGGGTCGCCGTTAGATATACGTGCTAGTTTGTTACAGATTAAATCTAAACTTTCTTGCATGTACGGCTCCATTATAACCCAACTGGGCGCTGTACGCAACACATTCTTTAACAATTGTGATGTTTCTGCCACCTCTTTATACTCACCATAGCGCTTACCGCGTGTATCTAATGTTTCTTGTATGTCGTTCATCTGTTCCACATCTCTTTCATTTTAAGTTCATGCTCTGCTAACTCTCGCTTGCGTTCCTCTTCATCTATCCGTATGTCGAATATCTTGTCAGCTAACAACGCCCTCTCTAGCTGTGTTAGCGGCGGATATCGTGTCTTATCACTCATGTTCGTACATCGCTCTAACTAAGTGGTAGAACTTAATCAACTCTTTGTCATACTTACAAGCCCAGTCCACTACCTCACCCTCCGGCTTGTAACTCTCATCCTGCCACATACAAAAGCCAGCCTCTTCGGCCAAGTCTTTAATCTCCTCTGTGAACTCTGGGTCAGCTTCATAATCAGGTGCTAGTTTCTTAGCCTCACCAATCCCCGCCTGAATAGCAGTGAGGATTCCTAACCGCGTCAAGGCCGATACTGCCTCTGGTGGAAAGTCAAACTGGTAGACAGCACTGCCATCTACATTCTCACGTAATAGGGTTACGTTGCCCGTTCCTTCATCATTCATAAGTTACCTTCTCTTTTGCACCAGACAGCTTTGCCATCTTTGTTAATAAATCATTCAACGGCTCTAACATCATAACCCTACAACAGCTAAGTGTAATGGGGCTGAACTCAGTACCGCTATCACTCTCTTCCACTCTGTTCAAATACTTATCAAAGAGTTCTTTAACAAGCCCTTGCAGTATTAAAGCATCCTTTTCATTACGCATCTCGGCGCCTATTTGCTCATAGTCCATCACCACTCACTTTCATCAGCAACATTGACAGTCATCGTAGTACAAAGACCATTGTATACTGTCAGCCAACTCATTGTTATGATAGACCCGATACCTGAGCTGCTATCACATTCAATGGTTATGTCAGATACAATGTTGTTTAGTTCTACAACATCGTTAATCTTTTCTACAGCACTAGGTAACAGTGTTATTTTACTCATAAGTTCTTCTCCTTTAGTTTTGCTTCAATAAACTGTGCAAACTCAAAAACAGTTGGGCGGTCTGGCAAATCCCAAGAATCAACATCTATTTGCGTCAGCCCAACCCAAGGCTTGTGTGTTTCCAGCGGTGCACCTTCATACATATCTTTGACGGAAACAGGGTCGCTGCTCATGTGTTCTTCTCCTCTTGGTAAAACTCAGCTTGGTCTTCTTTGTCCATTTGAGCAAAGGTCTGAAAGTGGTTCTCACCGCAGCAGTGAAACCGAACCTTCTCTTGTCCGCAGTAACAGCAATATTGCGTGTCGTCTGCTAATAGTTCTTCTCGTGTCATAGTGGTTCATCCGATAATAATGTTGTTTCAGACAGTATACCATTCTTCTGGTCATATAGCAAGCCAAATTTCATACCTGTTGCACGCCCCGTAAACCTATCCTTAAGCACCCTAAAGGTAGTTGTTTGACGCTTTATAGGGTCTTCCTCTTGCTTGTTACGCTCTAATCCAAACATGTAGTGACTCCACCTTGCAATTGACCTACTACCCGTGAAGTGCTTCTCCATCACCCGACCCCCTTCTTCGTGTGGCTTACCATCAGGCGTGGTTAAGTGACTAATGAAGTGAATGATAACACCCAGCTCCTGCGCCAACCCTGCCATATCTGCCATGATACCGTCTAGTGCCCTACGCTCGTCCTGTTCGTTCGCTGACAAGGCTGTTAGGTGGTCTAAATAGATATGCTCGATGTCATATGCCTTGTTAAAGTATTTGATGATACTCTTGATGGTCTTCCAATCCATCGTGCCGAAGTGCTCCATCATGTACAGTTGATCGCGGTTCTCCAGCCTATCAATCGATTTAACATACTGGTCTCTAGTCCATTCGCCATCAGGTATGTGATATAACTTCTTGTCCAGCTTACCCATCACACGTTGTGCGGTTTCAACTACGTTCTGCTCTAAATAGATAACACCTACCTTCAACCCTAGCGTATCAATGTCATACGCTATTTGCTGGGTGAATATATCAGTCTTACCAACCCCGACACCTGCACCGAAGCCGAACAACTCACCCTTACGCCGCCCATACGTCAACTCAGTCAATGTAGGGAAGCACCACGGCACACCCGCCACAGGAGGCATCAGTAGGCGGTCGCGAATGTCCGCCATCGTAACAATACCTTCAGGCTTATATTGTTCTGCCGACCACCATGCTTTAACGTAATCTACCTCATGTCTATCTGTTAAGTAATCACATGCATCTTTATAATCAACTGAATTCTTAATTACACGTGCTTTATTTCCGAATAACTCAGCCACCTCTGCCGATGCCTTCAACCCAGCCTCATCTCCATCAAAGGATATAACAATACAATCAAACGAATCAAGCCACTCGAACTGCTCTTTGCAATCCCCCAGTGCGCTACCTGCTCCTGTGCGAATACTAACAACGGGATAATTACCTAACATTTGGTATGCTGCTAATGTATCATATTCACCTTCAGTAATAGTTACATATTTACCGCCCTTTGTAAATAACTGTTGACCGAATAACAATGTCTTCTGTTTATCTCCTTCGAACCACATCTTCTTTTCTACGTTACGAACCTTCTGACCTTGAATGTTACCGGTCTTGCTGTAATAGGGAAATATAGTCAAGTCGTCCGTTTGAGTAACATTATACTTGGTGGCTGTTGCAAAGGTTATCCGTCTATCCTTAAAACCCCCTACAAACGCATCAGGACGCTCTGTAACGCCTTTTATGGGCTTAGGTGATGGCATAGGTAGGGTAGTGCCCTCTGAACCCGTAGCGAGCCTCGTATACTTACCGCATGAAAAGCACTTAGTCGACCCATCTAGGTTAACAGTTAACCCTTTCGATGATTCGCAGTCAGTGCATTGTTTATGTGTTGCCTCATAAGTCATAACGTCCAGCCCTCGTGTAACACTTCCATTGCCTCTATCTCGGCAATCGTTAACGCTCTGCCTTTCTTTTCTATAAAGAGGTTGCTTAGAAAATCATTCATACCAATTGAAGCAATTAACTCATATGCATCACTCAATGTAGCGTAATGTATATATTCGTCATAGTCTTTATTAGTCATCTGTTTATATCCTTTATTTAATTAATTAGCCTATATACTACATACTATATAGGGGTTGCTTAGAATAATATTAATAGATTATAAGCAACCCTAATTAGTTGTTATAGTATTCATAGGCATTATAGTCGTCATAGTCTATATAGTCTATGATAGCAAAATCCATGCCAACTTCGTGTGTTATATCCCCCTTAGTAATAACTTCTACATCATCCATAAAACTATAACACTTTAAGCATACGTCCATGTAGTCATTAGTAGCTACACTACGCACTGCTAATTCATAGGGTGTTAATATTACATTGCAACAAGTACATCTAGACATTTAATCCTCCATTATCAAAACAATTAAACCAGTTATAGCTAATATACATATTGAAATTAACATTGATTTACCTTTACTTTAACCAATTTAAATACCTCAGGGTCGTTGTTATTTACTTCAAGCCAGTCAATTGCAATTAGCCTTTCCGTGGTTTGAAATACAATTACATTAGTCCACTTAGTCAATATTTGATACATACTGATTCGCCTTTATAGCTTTGTTTAAATTAGTTAACATCTTATTGATAGTATTAAGGTCTAAACAACAATGATTTCCATTTATAGATATGTTAACACCGTTGTCAAACTCTTGGCATGATTCACTCAATAACATCATACCATCGTCCCCATCAGTGTATAGCAGTTCAGTCTGTTCGTCCTCATTAGTAGCTACTGCAATAATGTAGGCTGGTTCAAAAGAGCGTGACCATGCATATAGACCCTCTACACTCATATTAAACTTTAAACCCAGCTGCTCATAGTCCCAATCATCATACTGCGACATGTGTTACGCCTCCCAATGTTACTGATTGTATCGTGGCCCTGTTAACGGCCCTGTAGCCCTTTGAAACGGTATCGTATAGGGTTATATACGTATCAGGGTTTAAAGTGCTTACACCACCCTTCAGATACTTTGTAACACCCAGCCTGCCATTCATAACCCGCAGCGAACCATCACGTTTTCTAAATGTTACTGAAACAAACCGGCCTGCACTGGCCAACAATAATTCATCAAGCATATATACACCTCTTTTCTAATATGTCATTTTTAAACCACGCCAAAGCCTCTTTCGATAACGCTTTATAGATATCTATTACACTATCACGGATATATACGCTGACAATGTATGCGTTTAAACTGTCCGGCGATAGCTCATATTCCACGTCATACCGTACACCCCAGTATGTTATCGTTTTTGTATGCTCGCTCATGTTGTTAACCCACGCACCAAAGCCGCCACGTGGTGCATACGCGCTTGCAATGTGATAGACCTAGTGATGCGCCACTTAGCAGCTTGTACGCTCTTAACGGGTCGTGTAGTTTCAGTGTACGGGTTGACTAGTGCCACGCTGTTTACATGTTGCACAACTAAGAATTGTTTGTATGTGATAGTTTTCATTGTAATAATCTCATTGTCGGGTAAAAGCACCCACGCAAACCCGTCTAAAGGGCTTGCATTGATGTTTTCAGTCTAGATAGTATAACTGGTCTTGAATGGATGTCTTAACATGCTCTGATAGCACGTCATATAGGTCATCCGTGCTGTCTAAATGTATAGACTGAATATCAATATACACCTCGCCTTCCTCGCCTTGTTCGCGAGTGTAATAAACTCTAAAATGGTATCCGTTTGTTCGAATGTATGAGGTTTGAATAGTCATTACTGTACCCAAACATCAAAGTACATAGCCAATAGCATAACGCCCAAGCCTAGCATTAAAATATAGGCGCATGCGTTTGTCACCCAATGAATTAATGTTTTCATGTCATCCCCTAATAAAGGCAAAAACGCCCACGCAAACCCGTCTTAAGGGCTTGCATTGATGTTTTTAGTTGCGAGAATAGTGCACAGGCCGTTCGTATAACCCGCGTTCATCCCTATAGATAGACACATAATGACCATACCGCGTATCGTCATCAAATGTAAGCGTGCGTGTCTCGTTATAATTTATAGGCGTACAGTCCCACATATGCGCTATGCTTTCTGCGTCTAATGCTTGTTGCAGCGTCTGAAATTTATTTTGCATGATAACCCTTAGTGCTGTTTGTAGCTAACATTAGCCACTGTTTTGTCCCAGCATGCGCGACAATCGCCACAAACGTTTTTACGTGTGTAAGCTTCGCATAGTGTACCAATTGGGGCGTTTTTATTGTGTACTGTGCTTGTATGCGTAAACGTAGGCGCGTCACCGTCTACCATAGCGCCCGACAGCCGTACGACTAGGTTATCAGGGAACGCGCCGAACGTATCAATAAATTTATTGATTAACCCTTTCTCTTTTGTGGGTAGCCAGAATGAGACAGCAGGCAAAGCCTCACAGACGGCCACGATGTTTAACAAGTGCTGGAAGCTTTGAACGTCGCCGCTATCATGCCACCTAAAATAAGTAGTCTTGGAATGACCGATTTGCTTGACCATGGCGGGAACCCAGTCCTTGTGATACAGGCTAGCTGCACGTGTGATGTGGGCTTTGACTACGCTTGGGTAGCTATAGTTGGCTTTTAGTGCATAGCAACCGTGGCATACGCTACCAATTATTTTAGCGAGCTTGCTACCTACTTTACAGCCGTGGGCGCTTATACCGTATGAACGACCGGGCATCTTGCTAGGGTCGCCTAATGAGCCCGCTATGGCCTTGGCTGCTTTAAGAGTTAACGTGCGTGTAGTCATGGTTTACCTTGTCTAGGTTAGTGGTTGAGATAACTAGTATAAGTTATCAAGGAAAACCCCACATATTGTAGGGGCTTCGCTGATTACTCTACCCTAATTCTATTATACGCTGCACATCATGAAACAGCGTGACAGCCGCGTGACCTTCAACATCTCCTGACATACTAGTATAGTCACCACGCTCAATTGTAAGTCGCACACCATTCATGTCTGGGTTATGTTTCAAGGCCCAGTCAATATGTTGCTGCACTTTTTTAAGCACAGCACTGCTAGTGTTATATTCTATAGTTAAAATCATGGTTTACCTTGTCTTGGTTAGGGTTGTTAGGCTTGCTGTATCGCTTGCCATGGTTCTATTGTATCGGGTTTGAGTGGCTTGTCAACACCTATTTACTAGGTGTTTTCCCTGATAACTTACTTTGTCTTGAAGCCTTCGGCGCGAAGGTAAGCAACTTCGTCGGCACTAGCCAAGCACATAGCCATCATGTGTTTGAGTATGTATGCTTGTAAACGTGCGCGTGTCTTGTCGGTCTTGTTAGCTGCGTAAGCGGTCAGTAGTTTGTTCATGATAGTGTTCCTGTCTTGGTTAGCTGCTTCGCGGTGTTGCTTAGCATGGTTCTATTGTATCGGGTTTCAGTGGCTTGTCAACTATTATTTACTAGGTGTTTACCCTTGTGGTATAAATACAACAGACTACATTGTTTCACGTGGAACAGTGGGCTGTCTAATCTATCATGTGCTGCTGTAGTCTGTCTATCATGTGATGCTATAGCCACCCGCTTCAACCCTCACACTCCACAGCTCAACTACTCTTATGTCTTATAGAAGACTACTCTTATGTCTTATAGAAGACTACTCTTATGTCTTATACAAGACTACTCTGGGTGTAAGTGCTCACTATCACCACAAGCTCGCAGGCTCGCAGGCCAATGCCAGCACCATTCTATATAGGGGGCGGGGGAGGGGAACTCGTCGGTGTACTAATTGTAGTACCCGCCCAGATACAAAATAGGTCAAAATAGGGTTTAATTAGGGACATATCAAATAACACCTATATAGACTATAACGGTTGATATCAAACGATAAAAGCACCTAAAGAGATGGTAACAGTCTATAACATTATTAACCACCGGTCGAGATCATCAATACCTAGCCCTAATAACGTCATAGTGGTTGCTTAGGAAAATCGTTAAAAGAAAAGATATGAAAGGTAAGTGTCGCATAGGTGACGATTTCGACCGCTGTCTGTGGTAAATAAACAACAGAAAAGTGAAGAAAGTACTTGACTTTTTAGCAAAAGTGTGATATAATGTCTACTTAGAGTTTGTACTATATAGAAGTATGAAAGTAGAGAGGTTTATCTTTAACGATATTTCTAAGCAACCGCTCTAACGTTCATCACTATATAGGTTTGTCTTTAACGATTTTCCTAAGCAACCTCTATATAGACTATATAGTAACACAAGGAGTCCCAGAAATGGATAAACCCATACAAAGAACAAAAGCAGGTCGCCCCACCAAGAGCGACTTAGCCGCAGTTAAGAAGAAACCAGTAGGTAGACCCAAAGGTGACGCAGCAGCCATCGAGGAGTTTAAGGCTAGGTTACTGGCATCGCCTAAGAGCAAACAGGTTATAGATGCAATCTTGAAAGCGGCATTAGATGATGAACATAAGAATCAATCAGCGGCATGGAAACTCCTCATCGACAGGATGTTACCAATGTCCTACTTCGAAAAAGACAAACTTGGCGGCGGTCGTCCTGCTGTCTCTATTACCATTAACGGTATTGGCAATGGAGATACCCCCACAATTATTGACGGTAATGAAGATGTTGAGGACGTACCCTATGAGTGAAAAGCGACAAGATGTTGAAAGAATGGTTAGAGACACAGGCTTACCAAAGGCAGCACAGATAGCTCTCTTGGCTAACATAGCGGTCGAAACCGGCAACTCTTTTGACCATAAACAACAGCAACGGGGTGCATCTAAACCAGCTCAAGGGTTATTACAGTTTGACCCTAAAGGTAAGTTAAACAACTATGAGAAATATCTAAATATAAACTCATATGTAGACAGCGCTCAAAACCAGATTAACTATTTCATGGATACCATCTATGGGGATAGTAAAAAAGAAATAGGTCACGGCAACGCTTCAAAGCTAAGAGATATAATTAAAACAGGTGATTACAAACAAGTAACACAAGCGCTTACTGACATGTGGTTCAAACCGGGTAAACCGCACATGGAACGTAGAATGGATGAAGCCTACGGGTTTTCACTCCGAGATCAGAACGAAACCAACCGCAGGACAAGGGAGTTATCTCAAAACCCTGTGGATTTAAACACCACTGGATTCGAACCTACCATATGATACCCTTATTAACTACGCTTGTACAGATAGGCGGTAACTGGCTAGATAACAAACAGAAGGTAGCTCAAGCCAAGACAGAGGCCGAGATTGTTACTATCAAAGCCACCGCCGACCGACAAGCATCAGCACAAGAACAGAACTACGATCTCGACCGCCTAGCGATGGAGAACATGTCAAAGAGCTGGAAGGATGAGGTTATTCTCATTGTGTTCCTAGCTCCTATGATTATGGCCTTTATACCCGGCTTAGAAAATTACGCGCTGGCGGGGTTTGGTGTTATGGATAAGATGCCGGAATGGTATCAGTATGTTATTATTGGCATGATCGTGGTTATCTACGGCTTGCGTGGCTTACTTGAGAAAGTGTTAGCCAAAAAGGGCTTTTAATGAAACTCAGCAACAACTTCAGTTTATCTGAATTTACAACGTCACCTACAGCAGAACGCTTAGGTATCGACAACACCCCCACTAAAGAAGTAACAGATAACCTCCAAGAGCTTGTAACCTTTGTGTTGCAGCCTGTACGAGACCGCTTTGGCCCTATTACCATTTCTAGTGGCTACCGTAGTCCTGAGTTAAACAAAGCCATTGGCGGCTCTACTACGAGCGACCATTGCCTAGGATGTGCTGCCGACTTTGAAGTTCACTCGCAGGATAACAGAGTAATGGCTCAATGGATAGCACATAACCTAGACTTTAAGCAACTAATCTTAGAATTCTATCATGCTGGCGATATGCACAGCGGGTGGATTCATTGCTCTTATAAGCAAGGGCACAATAACAAACAAAAGTTAAACGCCTTAAAGGATGGGACTAAGACTATCTACACAGAGGGTAAGTGGTAATGGCAGAATTAAACATTGACCTTCTTCCGTGGCAACAGACAGTATGGAACGACCCTACGCGATTTAAGGTTGTTGCTGCTGGACGGCGAACGGGGAAAAGTAGGTTAGCGGCGTACCTTCTAATTGTAAGGGCGCTTCAAAGCGTTAAAGGACAAGTGTTCTACGTTGCTCCTACACAGGGGCAAGCTAGAGACATTATGTGGCAGACCATCCTAGAGGTGGGGCATAGTGTTATCGCCAGTAGCCACGTTAATAACCTCCAGTTCAAATTGATTAACGGCTCTATGATAAGCCTGAAGGGTGCTGACCGACCAGAGACTATGCGAGGGGTGTCCTTGAAGTTTTTGGTTATGGACGAGTATGCCGACATGAAGCCAGAGGTCTGGGAGCAAATCCTACGACCTGCACTAGCTGACTTGAAGGGTGATGCCTTGTTTATTGGTACACCGATGGGACGCAATCATTTCTATGACTTGTATCAGCATGGGATGTCAGGCGATGACCCAACCTTTGCTGGCTTCCACTTCACCTCCTTTGATAACCCCCTACTTGACCCTGAAGAGATTAATGCTGCTAAAACCAGTATGTCATCTTTTGCATTCCGTCAAGAATTTTTAGCTTCCTTTGAGGCTGCGGGTGGTGAGTTGTTTAACGAGAAGTGGATTAAGTTCGACAAGAAAGCACCAAAAGAGGGCGAATATTACATTGCCTGTGACTTGGCTGGCTTTGAAGAAGAAGGCAGTAAGGGTGTTAAGAACAAGAGGCTGGACAACACAGCCATTGCCATTGTTAAAGCAAACGAAGACGGCTGGTATGTAGAGAACATCATATACGGACGCTGGGATGTACGAGAGACAGCCAAGAAGATATTCGATGCTGTTGCTAAGTATGAGCCGGTGGCAGTCGGGATTGAGAAAGGTATTGCTAAACAAGCGGTGATGCCTTATCTGTCAGACGTTATGAAACGGACTCAGACATTCTTCCGGGTTGATGAGTTAACTCACGGTAACAAAAAGAAGACTGATCGTATTGTTTGGTCGTTGCAAGGTCGTTTTGAGAATGGCTACGTTACGTTGAACAAAGGCGATTGGAACGCTGAGTTCTTAGACCAACTGTTTCAATTCCCCAACAAGTTAGTACATGACGATTTAATTGACGCACTCTCATACATTGAACAACTGGCTAAAGTAGCTTATGTGTTTGATTTTGAGGAAGATGACTACGAACCTATGGACGCTACGGCAGGATATTAATATGTATAAAAAAGATAAGCAGTATATAAAGCAGACAGCCGAAAGTTGGGTCATCGATAAGGCCGACCAATGGCGCGACCACTACTCTAGTAACTATGAGAAAAAGTTTGATGAATACTACCGTCTGTGGCGTGGTATTTGGGCCGCTGAAGACAAGATTCGTGAGAGTGAGCGGTCGCAATTGATCTCTCCTGCCCTCCAGCAAGCCGTTGAGAGTTCAGTAGCCGAGATTGAAGAGGCAACCTTTGGGCGTGGTAAGTGGTTTGACATTAAAGATGACCACAAAGACCCCGATAGCAAAGACATTGCCTACCTACGTGAGCAACTATCAGAAGACTTTAACTTTACTAAGACCCGCAAGGCTGTTGGTGAGGTTTTAATCAATGCTGCCGTGTATGGAACGGGTATGGCTGAGTTGGTTATCGAAGAAGTTAACGAGATGAAGCCAGCAACGCAACCTATTATGGAAGGTGCAATGCAAGCAGTCGGCGTTACCGTTGAAACTCGTGTTGTAGTTAAGCTGCGACCTGTTCAACCGCAGAACTTCTTGATTGACCCAGTAGCCTCCACCATTGAAGATGCTTTAGGTATCATTATTGATGAGTTTGTGCCTCGTCATCAGGTTCAAATGGGTATTGATTCCGGTATCTACAAGGATGTTGAGCTAGAAGACGCTGATACCGACACAGATATTGAACCCGACAAAGAGTTAAGTACCTACGATGACGACAAGGTGCGTCTAACCAAGTATTATGGCCTAATCCCCCGCCACATCTACACAGCTACGTTAAAAGAGTTCTCAAAAGACGAAGATGACGAAGATGACCTAGATAGCGAGATTGACCCAGAGACCGATGAGGACGAAGAAGAAGAAAAGGGCTACGTTGAAGTAATCATTGTTATTGCTAACGAAGGCCAACTGCTTAAGATTGAAGAAAACCCCTACATGATGCAAGACCGTCCTGTTGTGGCTTTCCCTTGGGACGTTGTACCCGGCAGGTTCTGGGGTCGTGGGGTCTGTGAGAAGGGCTACAACAGCCAGAAAGCCCTTGATGCAGAGCTACGTGCCCGTATCGATGCCCTAGCCCTCACAGTGCATCCTATGATGGCTATGGACGCTACTCGTATGCCTCGTGGTGCTAAGTTGGAGATTCGTCCCGGCAAGACTATTCTTACTAACGGTAACCCATCTGAAATCTTGCAACCATTCAAGTTTGGTAACCTAGATCAAGTCTCCTTTGCCCAAGCCGCTGAGTTGCAGAAAATGGTGCAGATGGCTACAGGCGCTATTGACGCTGCTGGTATCCCCGGCTCTATTAATGGCGAGGCTGCTGCCGGTGCGGTGTCCATGTCTTTAGGTGCAATCATTAAACGTCACAAGCGTACCTTGGTTAACTTCCAAGAGAGCTTCCTGATACCAATGATTGAGAAGACAGCGTGGCGTTACATGCAGTTTGACCCAGATAACTATCCTGTGTCTGATTATAAGTTTGTGCCTTCATCCTCACTTGGTGTTATCGCCCGTGAATACGAAGTAACCCAACTTGTTCAGTTGTTGCAGACGTTAGGTCAAGATAGCCCTATGTACCCAATGCTGGTATCTAGCGTTATTGACAACATGGGCTTAACAAACCGTGAAGAGTTGATGGAACAGTTGAAGCAAATAAACCAACCACAACCTGAACAACAACAGATGCAACAAGCTCAACAGCAGATGCAGATGGCAACGGTACAAGCTCAATTGCAATTGCTACAGGCTCAAATCGCTAAGACTAATGCAGAAGCTCAAGAAACGCAAGTTGATACGCAGATTGCACCACAGATTGCTCAGGCTAAATTGGTAGCGGCTTTGTCTAATAACTTAGATACAGGCGGCGGCGATGAGAAAGCAATGGAGCAACGCTTCAGAATGGCTGAGTTGTTGTTAAAGAAAGAGGACATCGACAGCAATGAGCGAATTGCCACAATGCAGATGCAAAACAAAGCAAAGCCCGGAATGCACAGAATGCCTGACGGTAGCATGATGGCGAATAATGATATGTAATTAGACAGCCCTAGGGCCGTTAGCACTCCGGGGGTAGTGTGTCGAAAACCCCCAACTAATTGCAAATAACACTTGACATTTTATACAAAGTGTGGTATAATAACAACATCTCTCCTAACAACGAAAGGAAAAAGAGATGGATAAAGATTTACAAGATTATTACGAGAATTTACTGGACTTGTTTACGACTCCGGGATGGAAGCAATATATAGAAGATATCTCCGACAATATGGAAATGCTTCAGGATATTACTACTATCCAAGATGAAAAACAATTCTGGCATAGGCGCGGACAACTCGAAGCGGTATCACGTATCATTCAATACGAATCTTCAATTAAAAACAGCTACGAAGATTTTGAGAAAGATGCCGATGACTAAACGTATTTACGAGTTTATCTGCCCAAGCGACCACCTTACCGATGCATATATTGACTCCGAACTCCGGATAACCAATTGTAAGGTATGTGGTCAACCTGCTAATCGCATAGTTAGCACTCCTATGGTCAAACTTGAGGGCGTGACCGGAGATTTTCCCGGCGCACATGCGCAATGGGAACGGAAGCGAAACGAAAAGATTAAAGCAGAGAAGAAGTACAGCCCCACCGAATAGGTATAAGGGTTATTTTAATTTCCACAATACATTCTATGTACGGAGAAAACATGGCAACATTTTTAGACGAGGGTGATGACCTTCAACCAGACGAATTCAGCTCAATTAATGAGGAACAAGAGGTAGAGACCCCTGAAGAGGATATTTCTCAACCCCCTGAAGAAGACGACATACCTGAAAAGTATAGGAACAAGAGCGTAAAAGACATTGTTCGTATGCACCAAGAAGCTGAAAGAGCTATGGGCAAGCAGGGTAGTGAAGTCGGTGAATTACGCCGTGTGGTTGATGATTTTGTCAAATCTCAAACCGTCAACAAAGCCCCCGATGTCGAAGAGGAACTAGATTTCTTCTCAGACCCAGATAAAGCCATTGCACGGGCTATTGATAAACATCCAAAGATTAAGCAAGCTGAACAATATACAGCGCAGATGGCAAAGGCGGAAGCCCTAGCTAACCTCAAGCAATCTCACCCTGATTTCCAAGAAGTGTTGCAAGACGCTGGGTTTGGAGAGTGGATTACAAAGAGCAATGTGCGTAAGGAATTGTTTCAACGAGCAGATCAACGGTATGACTTTGATGCAGCACATGAGTTACTGTCAACTTGGAAAGAAAGAACACAAGTTGTTAATAACACAGTGAAAGCAGAGAAGGCTACACGATCAAATGCAATACGAGCTGCCTCAACAGGTAGTTCAACAGGTTCTGGCGAGAGTCTCAAGAAAACATACCGCCGCGCTGACATCATTGATCTCATGCAAAGAAATCCTGACCGCTATCAAGCATTACAACCTGAAATTATGGCTGCATATGCTGAGGGTCGGGTAAAGTAAAATTTTTAAACTAAAAGGAAATTAAAATGGCCTATCCTACCCCCCAAGTTACCAAAGCAACTGGTGCTGTATTTATCCCTGAAATCTGGTCTGACGAAGTTATTGCTGCTTACAAGCAAAACTTAGTTATGGCTAACCTTGTCTCCAAGATGTCCTTCAAGGGCAAAAAGGGCGACACATTGCACATTCCAAAGCCAACGCGCGGTACTGCTTCTGCTAAAGCTGCTTCTACCGCCGTTACTTTGATTGCTGCTACTGAGACTGAAGTTCAAGTTGTTGTTAACCAGCATTTTGAATACTCACGTTTCATTGAAGACATTGCTGAAGTTCAAGCCTTGTCATCTATGCGCCGTTTCTACACTTCTGACGCTGGCTACGCTTTGGGCAAGCAAGTTGATACCTCTATTATCGAACTAGGTGCAAGCCTACAAGGTGGTAACGGTACTTCTGCCTACAACGGCGCTGTGTTGGCTGGTGACGGTTCTACTGCTTACGTTGCTGGTACTACTGCTGGTACTGCATTGACTGACGCTGGTATTCGCAAGATGATTCAGAAGTTGGATGATGCTGATGTGCCAATGGACGGTCGTTCTATTGTATTGCCACCTGTAGGCCGTAACGTGATGATGGGTATTGCCCGTTTCACTGAGCAGTCTTTTGTCGGTGATACTGGTTCAGGTAACACTATCCATAACGGTCGCATTGGTGACGTATATGGTATGATGGTTTACGTGTCTACCAACGCTGCTACCTCTTCTACTGTAACTGACCGCATTGGTTTGATGTTCCACAAAGAAGCCTTTGTTTTTGCAGAGCAGATGGGCGTTCGCTCACAGACTCAGTACAAGCAAGACTTCTTGGCTACATTATACACTGCTGACACGTTGTACGGTGTTAAAGAGTTGCGTGATGACGCTGGTGTTGCTTTCGCAATGCTTGGTTAATAGCTAGACTGGGGACTCTTTAGGGAGTCCCCTTTCATGTTTGTAGAGTTTATTTACAAAAGTGAATTCTACAAACAAGGAGAATATATGGTTGAATTTGTATGTAAACAAGGTGGTTCTATTGTTACCTTTACTTTAGATTATGATATTAAGCAGATGAGAGAACACCCTGACTTTGTAGAAGTAATTAAAGATAAAGAAAAGAAACCTGTAGTTAAGAAACCAACAAAGGAATGATATGGCAATCTATCGCGGAATAGGCGGCGCAGGAGATAGTAACACAGATGCGGCTATAGCTGATGTAACAGAACAAGCAGTACTTGCATTTAACTCAGCCACAGGAGCAGCTCTAAGCGCCTCAAATGCAGCCGGTAGTGCGAGTACCTCTGACAACAGAGCAACTGCTTCAGCTAATAGCGCCACTGCTTCGGCTAACAGTGCCACAACTTCAGGCAACAGTGCCACGGCTTCCGCTAACAGCGCCGCTGAATCTGCAGCCTCTTACGACTCTTTTGATGACCGTTACTTAGGCCCAAAAAGTACAGCACCTACAACGAACAATGACGGTGATGCGTTAATTACTGGTGCGTTGTACTTTGACACTGTAGATGAGTCAATGAAAGTGTGGGATAGTTCTGCTTGGCTTGATGCATATGCTTCTTTGTCGATTGCTTTAATTAAAACCAATAATCTTAGCGACTTACTTAATGTCGGTGTTGCACGTACTAACCTTGGATTGGGTACTGCGGCTACCACAGCTTCGACTGACTACGCTACGGCAGCTCAAGGTTCTACGGCAGACTCAGCTACACAACCTGCTGACTTATCGGCTGCTATTCTTGTGGCTGTACCGGCTCAAACAGGCAACACCGGCGAGTTTCTAACAACTAATGGTACTGTTACTTCATGGGCGGCAGTGGATGCTCTACCCGACCAAACTGGAAATAGCGGTGAGTATCTGACAACTAATGGCACTGTGGCTTCATGGGCAGTGCTGGACTTAACAACTAAGGCAGATGTAGGTGGAGCAAACGCTACCGGCACTTGGCCTATTGCAGTGACTAACGGACTTATTAACACATCGACCATTAACGGAGGAACTTACTAATGGCAAATACAATTATTCTCAAAAACAGTTCAACAACCAGTTCTGTTCCCGCAGTGGGTGACCTAACGGCTGGTGAGTTAGCTGTTAACACTACTGACCGTAAGTTATTCACAAAAACCGTAGGAGGTGTTGTGGTTCAAGTGGGTGGTGGTGCAACTGGTTCCGGTGCTGACGATGTTTTTTACGAGAACACACCGACCGTAACTGCCGACTACACACTCACCACTGGTAAGAATGCGATGACAACAGGGCCGCTGACAATTAACACTGGCATCACTGTTACTGTTCCCACCGGCTCTCGCTTAGTTATACTTTAAGGAATACAAATGGCAATTATATTAAATGGGACAACTGGCATTACAACGCCGGACATTGACTCAACAGCGGGATTTGATGGTGAAGACTTAACGGGTGATGTTGCTGCTGCACGTATCACTGGAGCATTAAACGCCACAGGCGCAGCCCCTATTTATGCTTGCAGGGCTTGGGTTAATTTCAACGGCACTGGAACGGTGGCTATTAGGGCTGCTGGTAATGTTAGCACTATTACCGATAACGGGCCGGGTGATTACACGGTTAACTTTACTACTGCGATGCAGGATGTAAATTATTCTGCATCTACTTCCGCAGCTTATACCGCTTCAGGTGCTACTGGTGCAATGATAAGACAATCGTCTGTAGTAACCCCCTTTTTAACGACATCAGTGCGTATAAACACGGGATATTCATACCCCCCTCTTATGCCATGGAAGATACAGCAGCTGGTCAACTTACCATCTTCAGCTAATTTTTAAAAGGAATTATCATGGACAACAAACGAATTATCTTCTCAAATGACGAAGGCGGTGTCTCAATCATCGTCCCAGCGCCCGGCGCAACTCTAGAGCAATGTCTCAAGGCAGTACCTACAGGTAAAGATTATCAAGTGGTAGATGTGGCTGATGTGCCCTCTGACCGCACATTCCGCAACGCATGGGAGATGACATGATTACAGTGAATATAAGCAAAGCCAAAGACATTGCACATGATGTACGCCGCGCTGCTCGTTCAGTTGAGTTTGCTCCGCTGGACATCAAAGCAACCATTCCTTCAGAAGCCGTAGCAGCCGAAGAAGCCCGTGCTGTTGTTCGTACTAAGTATGACGACATGCAAACAGCTATTAACGCGGCAACTACAGCAGACGCAATTAAGGCAGCAATGCCACAGGGGGTTTAATGAGTAAAGTAGCGATAACCGGCAACGCCTCCGGCACAGGTGTTTTTACAGTAGCCAGCCCAAACAGCAATGTTGACCGAGTGCTCACGTTGCCTGATGAGACGGGTACGGTAATTACTACGGCAACTACGTTAGTGCCATCAACAACTAACACGTCCATTACTTTAGGCACAGCAGTAGCCACAACCTCCGGCACTTCTATTGACTTTACTGGGATACCTGCTGGTGTTAAGCGGGTTACTTGCATGCTTAAAAGAGTAAGCATAAATGGTGTAGCACAGCCACAAATAAGACTTGGAACAAGTGCTGGAGTTGTGGGCACAGGGTACCAAGGGGCGACAAATTATTTAGGGGGCGCGCCGTTGGGGTATGCACACTCGTCAGGCTTTAGTTTCTCGCAAGGTGGAGCCTCAGAAGATATTAACGGTAGCATGACGCTGCTTTTATTAAACCCTGCTACTAATTTGTGGGTTATGTCCATGACAGCGGCTTGGGTTTCTCAAATTTATTCAGTTGTCGGTGGTGGAAATGTAACTTTGCCGGGTGGCTTAGACAGGATCAGGCTAACTACATCCAACGGCACAGACGCATTTGACCTTGGCGAATTTAACATAAGCTGGGAGTTTTAACATGAGAAAAGAAATCAACTGCGCAACAGGTGAAGTAACAGAGCATGAAGATGCACCGGCAACACAACCTTCAGCAACAGAACTCCAAAGCCAAGCTAACGCAACAGCCCAAGCCTACCTAGCCTCAACAGACTGGATGGTGCTAAGGCAAGCAGACAGTGGCGAGGTTATGCCGAACAACATCAAAGACGCACGCGCTGCGGCTCGATTGGAGATTAAATAATGGCTGCATCATTAACTAGTACAGACTTAACCTTAGGCAACACTTCAGGCGCTAGCATACCCGGCACTCCATTGGCAGGACAAACTGTGCTCTATCCTAAAGATGATAAGTTGCTTTATTACAAGGATGACGCTGGGGTTGAGAGGTCTGCTAATATTAACTTAGGCACAGCAGTAGCCACAACCTCTGGCACTGCGATTGACTTCACTGGGATACCTGCTGGGGTTAAGCGTGTGTCAATGATGCTGGCTGGGGTTAGTGTAAACGGAACTTCTTCGCTATTAGTTCAAATAGGAACGTCGGGAGGAATACAAACATCAGGGTATGTATCTACCTATAGCTATACTGGGCCTTCAGTGAATGGCTTTCAAACGACAATAGGATTTGGGAGTTACAGTGATTCAGCTTCGGCGGAACACCACGGAACATTCACGTTAAGCTTAGAGGAAGTCTCTAATGGAAGTTGGACTTTTATTGGAGGAACAGCTAGGCAAACTGATGCTCATCACTCCATATCGTCTGGTGGTAGAGTATTGTCTGGAACACTTGACCGCATTCGTTTAACGACTATTAACGGCACAGATGCCTTTGATGCTGGTTCTGCTTCAATAAGTTGGGAGTTTTAAATGAGATATGAACATAACCTAGTAACAGGCGAAGTGACAGAGCATGAAGATGCACCAGCAACACTAGAAATACCAAGGTCATATCAAGAGTTACGTGCCTCAGCATATCCTCCAGCGGCTGACTACTTAGACGCAATAGTCAAAGGCGACACAGCACAAGCGCAGGCATACATTGATGAATGTCTGGCAGTAAAGGCTAAGTATCCTAAATGACTTATCTTACCCTCTTAGGTTATTACATTGCATCTAGCGCCCTTGGCTTCTACATTCTCTGGGTGTTCTACCTTGCAGTGATGAACTTAAAGAGGGTTAAGGATGCTGGACTACTTAGTCCTTTGGCGCTGACCTTGGGCTACCCTGTGCTGATGTTGGGGTGGCTTTTAGATTGCATCATTAACATACTTGTTTTAACACCTTTGTTGTTCGAGTTACCCAGAGAGTTAACAGTAACGGCAAGGCTAAAAAGACATAATAACACAAGCACTGGTTGGCGTAAAGCTGTAGCGGTGTGGTTTGAACCTTTGTTAGACCCTTTTGACCCTTCTGGAAACCACGTATGACTGAAAGAACTCACAAAGAGATTTACGATAGATTGTTAGCGGTCGAAACCAAGGTGGATAACCTAGCAGAAGATAGCAAAGAGGTGGTGGCGGCATTTAATGCAGCCCAAGGAGCCTTCACTGTACTAGGGTGGTTAGCATCAGCAGCGAAGCCTATGTTATGGATTGCAGGTATTGTTACAGCTTTCTCTTTTATGATTAGTGAATATAGGATGAAATAATGATTGCTGAACTCGCCATAGCCAACGCAGCCTTCGCTGTTATTAAGGAAACAATTAGCAATGGAGGTGACTTTATGGCGGCGGGTTCGCAAGTAATAGGTTATTTTAACAGTAAGGCTAAGTTACAACAAGACTTGAAGGCTAAGGGTAACAGTAGCGACTTAGAGGAATTTATGGCCTTAGCTACATTGAAGACACAAGAACAAGAGTTAAAAGAGTTATTCATATATCAAGGTGCTCCGGGAATGTGGGACGAATGGTTACAATTCCAAGTAGAGGCACGTAAGGGTAGAGAGAAGGCGGCGGCGCTTGTTAAGATAACTCACTTACGATTTAAACAGAAGGTTACAGATGCAGTTAACATCACCTTGGCTGTCTTACTGGTATCAACTGGTTTGTTTGCTGTTGTAGGGTTAGCTTGGGCAATATACACTAAAGGACAATTCTAATGCGAGATTTACCAGTACGCAACATGCGTAAGACAAGAAACAAGAAACCACCTAAGAAATGACTGGATAACATATGAACTCACCCTTTGATAATTTCATTCAAGAGTTGTTAGGCACTCCGAACCCCAAAGGCAACATGTTTACAGGGGCTTCAGCTCCTACCAATAATTTCTATACTCAAGCGTTAACCAGCGACTACTATAACAACCAGTTTAAGCGTCCAGATTCTATAGATGCTGGCATTGCTACAAGGGTGGAAGATGAGAAAACATTATACAAATTGTTAGGTCTTCCTACTACAACAGGTATGCTTAGTGGTGATTCAGGTGGAGGTGAAAACCCTATAGAAACGACCCCTACAGACCCTAATGCCTTTGTTGATATAGACCAAATAAATAATGTACTTAGTGTTTTTGACGCAATAACAAATGCTGTACCTACTCCAGTATCAATAGGCTTGTCTCTTTATGCTGCTTCTCAAAACCCCAATAGTGTTTTTAACAACCCACATACCTTGTTTGAACAGCTTACTAATCCAGCACTAAACGCACACAGTGACGGCAGCGGTACACCTCAAATGGGAGAAACAACATCAACGCCAATGGGTGCAGTTACGTCTCCAGTCAATATGAGCTTTAGCCCTAGCACACCAATAGGGCCAATGGGTGGCTTTAGTGGAAGTGACGCTGGCGGTGGCGGCTTTGGCCCTAGTTCTCCCGGAGGTATGTAATGAAACACTCAATTGGACTTAACCCTGTAGCGACAACTCTTACAACCATCTTAACTGTCCCTGCTGGTTATAAAGCAAACGTAAGCACTTTGTTTATTAGTAATGCTACCGGAAACAACAAGCACTTTACAATCTATTGGCAACACGCTCACGATATTAC
>Ga0222644_1000257_pt1 | contig 21914 bp, 29 predicted proteins | sample AntAcemetagen291_FD_179800 | JGI IMG/M metagenome (GOLD analysis project Ga0222644, IMG submission 179800) | Saline water microbial communities from Ace Lake, Antarctica - #291 | ecosystem: Environmental > Aquatic > Non-marine Saline and Alkaline > Saline | place: Antarctica: Ace Lake...
TGAAAAAGTTAAAGCCTTTTCTTTTGGTTAATTTCATAATTCTGTTTTTGTTTGTTTAGCAAATGTATAATAAATATATTTAACATCTGAGGTTATTTAAGAATAAAGCCAAAAAAAGGGAGATAAGTTAATATCTCCCTTTTAAGACCTTTAATTACTAAAAGGGTAGTCCATCTTCATCTTCGACTAAAGATTGCTCAGGAGCTTGATTTGACACCTCTTCAGATGATTTCTTCTCAATCTTCCAAGCAGACAAACTCGTAAAGTACTTTCCTTTCCATTCGTTGCATCCAATATTAAATTGAACACTAACTTCATCACCTACTTTTTGGAACTTTGTAAGGTTGGTTACTTTTTCCTCACCAAAAACTTCAAAGCAAAATACTTGCTCCTTACCTTCATATCCATCGTTATTGGATATTAGGAAGTTTTGCTTCTTCCATTCCTTACCACTTGCTTTTGCAACTCCGCTTTCAACGTCTAAAAATTGCTTAATCTTACCACTTAATGCTAATTCACTCATAATTTCTATTTATTTAGTTTTTAATAATGCTACTATACTACTTGGTACTGTGAACTTCTTTTCTAAACTATTTACAACGTAATCTAACTTGGTAGGGTTTTCTATTACATATTGCTTAGCTCTAAGGTAAGACTTGTCAGATAGATTTAGTAGTGGCAATTGCTTGTCGTGAGTATTACTTGCATCACTATCCTTCGTGTCATCAATAAGTAATAAATTACCTAACGCATATTTCTTGGCATACGATGAAGCAGCACCTGTTCTTTGTGGCATTTGCATACCCTTTGCTGTAAAATCTACAATAGCTTGTGCCGTAGACGCAACAGAGCTTTCTCTGTCTGTTGTTTCTAAATCAACAACTTTAGCCTCAGAATGAACATATACACTCTCTCCCACTATCCTTAGTTCATCCGTTATTTTAAACATAACGTTGTACTTCTTTTGAAGAGGCTTGATTGCCTCTAAAATGTCTTCTGCTGAACGGTAATTGTACTTACCAAAGGAGTTTCTTTGTCCTTTTGGAGCTTTTAGCTCTGACTGAATGAATTGTAATTTTTCTAAAATTGTCATTGTTAATTTGCTTTAAATGTTAATAATTTATTATATTCTTCTTTTGATTCGTCTAACTCAGACTTTAATTCGTCTACCTTGTTTAGCAAGGCTATTATTCTTTGTCTTTGAAATTCTACAAGCTCGTTCATATTTTTGTTTTTAATTGTTCTGCAATATAGTGATAATATATTTAACACGCAAATTACTGTATAAAATAAAATTGGTCGTAATCAATATCTCCATCTTGCTCACGTTCAGCTCTGTAGTGTTCCCCTGCTTCATCACTCTCTTTACTATCAAATAAAGATTCAAATATGTCTGTAATAAACGTTTTTTGACTCTCTGTAAGTTCTGCTTTCACATCACCTAACATTACATTAATCTCAATAGTTCCGCTTCTGAAGTAGCTTATGTCTACTAATGATTCTGTTTTTTGAATATACACAACAACCTCGTTAAGTACTCTTCCTAATGTTGAGTAGTCGTAGTTGTATTCTGTAAAGTTTTCGTCTAATAATCTTTCTAATTGTTCGTCTGTTATTTTCATCTGTTCTTGTTTTAAGATACCGCAATATACATCTATTTATTAAACCACCAAAATAATAAACAAAAAAAGAGGCTACAATTAAGTAACCTCTCTAAACAAAAAACAAAATAAACAAAAAACAATTAATATATTACTATCTCTGATTTCTTTAAATAAGAGTCTGTATCAAAGTATATGAAGTCATCTGCGATGTGTATTCTTGTAACACCATACTGAACTAACCCCCTTACAAATTTAAGCCTTATTCCTTTATCACAGCACTTAAATTTAATAGACTTACCAACACGATGTCCGCTATTTGTTGGTAACTTAGTTTTATCTGCCAAAGGCTTAGACACATAACCCTTTAAAATGAAACCAAATATTCTCTCGGTCTTGCAAATAGCGTCTAATATAAATATAGGCTCTGATTCCATAAATCTCTTACCTGAACCTAATGTACAAGGGGAATCGAACATTGACCACTTGTAGACAGACAAGCCTTCGCTATCCATCTCTTCTGTGTATGTGTCCGTATATTCTACAGAGTATTTATTTTTAAGCGTATTCAATTACTTTTTATTTTTTCCATATTCACGCAAAGTAAAGTAACCCCCAATAGCTGTTACACCCATTGTCATAAGTATTGGTAAGTACGCTTCACCAAGAGGTTTACCCCACATTGCACAAACAATAACAATATCTATAAGCAATGTAAAATTAGCAACTACCAACGGTCTAATATTTCTTGGTAGCCAATCTTGAGATTTATTGTCTGACTCCCATCTCTTAGTAAGCTCTCTTTCGTGCTCAACGTCTTTCTGAAGCTCTGCAATCAACATCTCTTTATCATCTTCTGTAAGCTCCTTGTCACCTGTTATAGCATTTAATATGTCAGACACCTTTCCTCCTGTTATAGCATCCACTAATGGTAAACCTACTTTTTTACCTGTTTTTACAATTCCTGCAAATAGTTTGCCAAAAAAAGTCTTTTTATCTCCCTCTTTCATAATTTATATTTAATAAGTCCAACTAACATTTTGTGATTTATCCAAGTCAAAATCTGCGTGAATAAAAGTTTCTGCAATCCCCAATCTCGTAAAGCCAACGTGTATTAGAGCCTCTAAGACCAAGAACCTTTCTCTACTACTTCTTATAGCTATATCCACTGCTAAGCCTTTGATATGGCTTGAAGTAGGGTTCTTTATTGATTCAGGATGCTCAGGACTTCTGTACGCTGAATTTATATTAAAAGGGATACCTGCATATTCTCTTGCAGCATCTAACTTTTCCAAGAAGCAAACATCCATATTCTCTTCTATATTTTTAAAGTATTTACTCATCTTTTTCTTTATTTTTATTCATTAAATACCACTTTTGTGCGGTGTATCCAATCACCACTAAGGTTAGTAATATTTTTAAACCAAGCTCAATTTGAGTATAGTTAACTGCAAAGGCAAACCCATTTAATCCGTATATTTTCAAGTCAATTAGTTTCATTAAAATTTATGTGTTAAGTAACTCGCTCCTAAGAATGAGTGGATTCCTTCGTTATCTAATTCTACGCTATAGCTTTTCCAACCGTAAGGATGGTCTTTCTTTTCTAAGTTACCCTCTTCATCGAAAGTGTCTTCCAAGAACCAAGCCATATCAACGTGATACCCTTCCGAGTAGACGGCTTCTTTTACCTCCTCTCCTTGCTCGTTATATATTGCCTTTTCTAAAACGATATAACCTAAAGGCACGAATGCAAACTTTATTTTAGGTATCTCGTTTCCTTCTTGGTCAATGTCGTGTAAGGCATCCATTTTTGAATTAAACTGTTCTGCTGAATTAAACTCGTATTTTCCTATATTCATAATTATCTTGTTAATTTATTTAAAAATTCTTCTGTTATTTCTCCTGACTTATAAAACCTTAAATCTCTTAACTTAAAATTACTATCGTTGTTAAAAAAGTTTTTAATTACTGATAATGAAAAATCATTAAAAATAGCTGTAATCTCTGTGCTTCCGCCTACACTTGATGTAGGTGCTATACTTCCATTTATAAATAGTTTTGTAGAGCCACTTTTATACCATAATGCTACTTTGTTAAATTCTGTTGCATCTACTAAGTCGTAGGAAACATTCACTAACGTAGAGTTTGACTGTCTAATGTAAACGCTTATTGAGTCTTTAGTTTGATTTTGAAATAACCCTATTAAGTTGTTGCTGTTTCCTAAGCTGTCTTGTATAGATATAGAATTAACAATGTTTTTTGACTTACTTGAGTTAAAAGCTATATCAGCAAAAATAACACCTTCTCTGCCATCAAGATATTCGCTTAATCCTGACTTTGAGAATGATTCCTTTAATCTTGTTACTCCTGAGCTTGTTCCGAAATTTGGAATATACGAAGAACTGTAATTATTTTCTTCTAATTGTGCACCCCATAAATAAGCATAAGCGTTTGAATTTATGTCTGAGGAGTCTATTTTACCTTCTGAATCTCTTGGTGAAAAGGCTAAAGTTGCAGTTGAGTTGTTATCGGTTTCACAAGATATTGAAACTCTAAAAAAACCATTTTTAACCTCCTTTATTGAGTAGTTAGTTACTGTAAATGTAGTTGAGGTTACTAAAAAAACTTCCGAAGTTGAGTATCTGAATTGTAAATCAACACGAGCAGGAAACGAACCCGTAATCCTTATTGCTCCATAATCTCCTAACCCTTTTTTAACAAAAAAACTTCCCGACATATTTACTACAGACGAACTTGACTTGTTAAATGCGTCATTAATATATGAGGCACTTGCAGATGTTCTTTTAATTTTATCAGCACTTTTAGAGCCGTCAGGAGCTATAGCCTCATTACTCGTAACATCTATATTTGATTTATTCCAATCATACCGAGCAAAGTCTTCTGAGTATTTTACAATATTTGTTGAAGCGTCTTCTATAAGTAAATACGGATTGTTAGACTGTTCCCAATTTAAACGAGGCGTATTTCCTGAAACCTCCTCTAATAGACCTTCTTTAGTAAACCTACGAGCAGAGCTACTTCTTGAGAAGTTTAAGTCAGCCTGACCGTTTATAGGTAGTTTGCTATAAATTAAACCATCTTTATATCCGCTTGGAATAAATGCTATGCTTGGTGTTATTGCCATTTTATTATTTTAAGATTGCGTTGTTAAACATTGTAACTCTGTATCTGTTAGCTCAGGGAATACTGCTAAAGTTGTAAGCTTTCCAAAGAAATCACGCCCACCTACCCCATTATCAAAACTTATTTTATTTAACTTGTTGTTTCCAAAAACACTACCTGTTAAGATTGTAGAACCTCTTTGAAAGCCATTTACAAAAAGCCTAAACTCATTAAGTTTCCAATAAAAAGCAACTTCATTAAATGTTTTAATATCATCAACAACATAGCTTGTACTTCCTTGTACTCCTTCGGAATTGTAAAGAAAAGCTGATATTTTGTTTGAAATATTATAAAACCTAATAACGATATAATTAGAATCAGACCCATCATTTAAAGTAATATATCTTTGTGATAAATCGTCATTTAATGCAGAGAAGTTCACATACAAAACCCCCGCTTCACTATTAATCAACCCCGATAAACCACCCCTACTTAAAGTTTCTGCAAGTCTTGTAGCAGTGCCTGTTGTGTTCGGAATATATGAACTTACATCTCCTACTTCTAATTGTCCTTTTGTCACTGTTCCTGAAACTGTGCTTGTTAGCGTTGCAGCAGTTGAAGTGAATTTTAAACTTACTCTTTCATTTACTCCTATTCCAGCCAACGTACCTGTATATGCACCGCTTAAAGTAACTGTTCCTGTTCCGTAGAATGAAACACTATAATCTTGTGCAGTTGTTGTGTTATCTTGTGTGCCTAAAGTTTCTGTATTCTCATAAAGTTGTGTAGCCTGACCCTCTAATAGTATATGCCCAACACCGCCTGTGTAGTCTATTCTTGGAATGTTGGTAACGTCTATTACTTCTTTTACTGATACGTTGTCTATTGAGCCAATGAATAGATTTGATCTAAAATAAATCTCTTTTTGCGAACTTGAAGAGATTGTAGTAACTAATGTGTAAGTTCCGTTACTTGAAAAATCACCTAAATTAGGTTGACCAAAAGGTAGATAGGCTTTAATACTTCCTGAAGTATAGTTTAAAATATTAAATATTATTTTATAGGTTTTTCCTATTGTTAAATCTGATACCTCTTGTTTAATTGCAGAAGAATCCTCCCCATTACAACTTGCATAACCATTTGAGATACTCCATCCTGTACCTTTATCCCAATCGCTATCCGTTGCAAAATCTCCGTTTACAATCTCCTCAACTCCTAATTTATCAATACTATCAACATTACCATTAGCGTTTGTTCTCGTTGCAGCACTTCCTCTTACAAGGTCTAAGTCTGCTGATATAACTTCTTTTACTGATACGTTGTCGATAGAACCTATAAAGTTACTGTAAGCTAAAAATCTTAAAGAACTAAGATTAGCAACAATTATAATATCAACAAAAGTGCTAGAATTAATAGCAGTAGAATATCCTGCATTTCCTTTAATTTCCACATTTCCTTGTGTTACGGATATGTTTGCTTTAAGTCTATACGTATTACCTACAACTAAATTAGAAAACTGTTTAAGTTCAGAAAATGAGGATTGAGCTCCGCTACAATTAGCAGAACCCCCTGAAATACCCCAACCACTTCCCTTATTCCAATCACTATCAGTTGCAAAATCCCCATTTACAACTTCTTCAACTCCTAATCCATTTGTAGGTTTAGCAGCGTGTAAAATACCATCACTATATGATGTTGGAGTAATAAGGATAGTTGCTTTCTCTAATATTTTACACTTCTCAAGACTATTAAGAGTTTCTTCTGTAGCTTCTTCGTTCTCGTAATAAGTTCCTACAGACTTTAGTGAAGATAATATTCCTGAAATACTGCTAACTAAGTTTGCATAAATACTTCCCCAACCATTAGTGGCGTTTGTCACACCTTTACCAAAGTTGGTCTTCTTATATATGCTACCCCAATTTATATTGTTTCCCATTATTTTTCCTCTTTATTTTTACCTAACTTATCTAACTTTCCGTCATTGACCTTCTTATAGAATGACATTAACTTAATTCTATTAGTTTCCTTAATTTTGTAGCTACCTCTTTTCTTAGATTCCTCCATTACAATACAAAACTTGAGAAGGTGTCTGAATCTTTGTCAGGATACATATCACCATTTTGGTTAGCGTTATACTCAGGAAACTTGTTGTTGTTGTCACAGATGTAGTCAATAAATCTGTTTGTATAAAACTCAGCTCTACCCGTAATCTTACTTTGCATTCTGTCTATATCCCTAAAATCAACACCTGCACTATCCTCGCTCGTATGCTTAGATACTCCTCCGTTGTTAATCTTAAACATTGCAAAAGGCAAGTATTCCATTTGACTATACCAAACTAACATAGGCTTCAAGTAATCATCTCTAAGAGACTTGTAGTCTGAATACTGTGCAGTGTCAATGTCGTCTGAAAGCACTAATTCCTGCATCTTGTCGTATAGCTTACCGCCTAAGTAGTTTTGGATATGCATATCTTGTGCCACCTCAATAAAGTGTATCAACTTGTCTGCGTCTGTTCCTCCGTCTATAATAGACTTGTCCTTTAAATCTTTAACTGATATAAATAATGCCTTCATTTGTTATATTTTAGTAGATGGATAAGCTCCTTTGTCTGCTCTGTCAATCATCTTTTCGTCAATTTCTGACGGATTGTTTGGTTTTTTTAGTCCTTTTTCGTATGCAGCATCAGGACTTATTGTAGAGCCGTTCTTGCGATATACCCTCAGTTCCCAATAGTGGTGGCAATTCTTACCTCCTTTAAACTTTAACAAACTATATGCTCTCTTCTTGTGACCAAGCTCCTTGTTAATTCCTCTAAAGGACATCATATTAATGTCTTCTTTCCTAAATACCAATTTCTTAGAAGTCAATGCCTCCATACTTTTACAGAAGTTTCTGCTCATTGGTGACTTTCTCTCAGGCATATATGCATAGCGAATCTTATATACATCACTATCTTCAGTAGATTTCTTCTTAGGGTTAGCTAATGAAAGCAACTGCTTAAACCAATTGTCTTTTTTCTCTGACGCTAAATCAGACATTTTAAGCTCTTCTTTTCCTTCGTTATATACTTCACTATGTATCATACTCCAATCATCGCTAAGAACCTCTCCTAAGCCTTCTAATTGACTAATCATATCATCACCGTCTTCGTCAGCAAAATCATCCATATACATAGCTGATAACTTCTCTCCCGTTTCCTCTTCTCTTTTTACTTGTGTAGATACATTATCCAACTCTGTAAATTCAATAGGCTGTAATGTCTTGAAGTATAGGTTTTGGTGAATATCATTAAACTCTAACAGCTCCTCTAAACCGTATAATATTCCGTCTTGTAATGGTCTGATAATAACGTTATCCATCAATACAGATGCAGTTCTTAATTCTTCCGCATTGTTTCCAAATCCTGTGTTATCTTTAATACCTAATAAAATTGGTGATACTATGCCGTGTCCTAACATAATCTTAGCTGTAGCTTCGTCAGAAAGGAATTGATATTGTGCGTGAGCGTCAGGTAGGTGTATAGGTGTTATATCTGCTTTTGTTTCTGCACTGTCGTTAAATGCTATAATAGCCTTACCACTTTGAGATGTTCCGCTAAATTTCTTATTAATTTTATTCTCTATTGACTGCTGAACAGTCGAGTCAGGAATACCATTATTAAAGTTTATAAATAAAGATGGTGCTAAACCATTCTCAATGTTAGATATGTGGTAATTAGATACTTCTGACTCTAATTTTGCATATTGTAAACACGCTTGGTATGCCGTAGTAGCGTAGTAATAGAATCCACTTCTGTATGGTTTAAATACGTAAATCTCATTCAACTCCTTGTCACCTCCGTTACCAAAAGTAGGTATTCTTTTTGGCTCGTCACTTGTTTTTAAATCTACCCACTTAGGATGGTAGTAGTATGCCTTGATTATTCCTTTAACAGCCTTCTCTGCCCTTAATGTTTCCATAGGGAAGTGAGACACCTTTAAGATAGTCTTCTTGTCTTTAGAGTAGCTTACTTGCAAAGCTCCTTGACCTAAGAGGTAGTAATCGTTTATAAGTCTCTTAATTTCTTTTGGTCGCATCAGCTTACGCATCTTAACGTAATGACTTGGAAATATACTTGAATTTGTAGACTCTAAGCCTCTTCCGTACACCATATCTATAATACCGTTAATACACCTTGAGTTTGTTGGACTGTCTAAGTACCTGTCAATTAATCTGTCGAAGTAGTCGTTGTTCTGACCAAAAGATACCCAATCCTTATTGTGTTCCTCTTTTATGACAGGTGCGTCATAGGTTGCTAAATTAACAACCCTTATGCTATCCTTATATACTTTTTCCTTTTTTGCCATTATATTTTATATGTGTTATCATCAACTTCATTATATTGAGTAAAGCTATCTGAAAGTATTTTATGTTTAATATTGAAGTTGTCTTTAGCTGTTACGAACACCTTGTCTCTGTAGATTAAGTCCGTTCCATCTGAAATCTCTAAAAAGTAAGTGTATCCTTCTTTTAGTATGGTTGAAGAAAATGTAACTTCCTTATAGTTTCCTGCGTCTGACAATGATATTACTTGTGTCAAATCAGCTCCATCACCATCTCTTTTAAGGAATAGCGTTGCGGATGCTATGCTTGAATCCCTTGGGATAATCGAGATAGTTTGGGGAGTTGATATTGGCTTCATTATAATCATACTAATATAACCACAAATTGCAATTTTTGTTTTAATAAAAAAACCCCACCGATTAAGATGAGGTCTATTTAGTTAATTTACTTGTAGTTATGCTCCTACTGTTGGACTTGCAAATCCTACTGCGGTTAATGTCGCTGCAACACTCACACCTGCTTCTAAGAAGTTTGCAGGTGATTTTTCCATACCTGTAAAGCTCAAAGTGTACCCACTATTGTCTCCCATAGCTCCACCTGTTACTATCGTACCACCTGTTAAGTCCGCACCAAACTCTAACCCTGACATAAATAGATTCCCGTTATTGTCTTCTATTACAATATGCGGTCTTCCTGCTGCCAAAACCTTAATAGTCTTGTGGTCTTCTTTGGTTAGTTTATTTAGAGTAAGTTCTAATACTTGCTCGTAAAAAGTAGTACCATTTTCTCTACTTGAATTGATGGTTTCAGAATAAGATGATGTACCTCTTAAATCAAACTTAAATAAAGAGACATCAGAACCTACGTTGCTTAATTCCCCATCCTCTTCTACTTCAGGAGTTAAGTCTCCGTAATTTACAAAGTAGACAGCATTTAACCCACCTACGCTTTCTTTACAAGGCTCTAATCGACCTCTCGTTATATCACACGCCATTTTATATATGTATTTAATTATTGTTAATAAAAAAGGGTAAGTAGAATCTACCTACCCTTAATCTTATGTTAAAAGCTAATGTTAATCGTTAGCTGTATTCGTAATTCCGTAAGTTACAATGTCTTCAACAACACCATACTGAACTCCCGCTGTATATCTCATAATTACTCTTACATTCTGAGAACCATCTAAGTCTGCCATATCTAACACCTTAACTTCGTTGTGGTCTGCTAAAATCCCTGTACCAAAGTGTAAGTTATCCTTAGTCGTTGCAATTGCTTGGTTAGCTCCTAATCCGTTTGCCATAAACAATTTAACACCGTCAAAGTAAACAATATTAACATCTTGGTTATTTCCTTGACTATTTACACCACTTGCTCCAACTCCGTTCGCTCCAAAACCTCCTAATGAACGCTTGTATGCTCTAAAGATGTTTTGTGAAATATAGATGCAGAAATCTTCTCTTCCGTAAAGAGTTGAAGGCATTGCGTCTACAATTTTACCTAACTCATCAACAACGTTTTCTGCTGTAACTGTTGTTCCGTCAACTTCGTTTGCTTGTGGTAAATCAGCATCTGCTGCCAATAAAGTTCCAAACCCATCAAATTCACCTGCATTTCCGTTTACACCACCCCAAATTACTTGCTCAGTTCTCTGTGCTACTTTAGCAGCAACGTGAGAAATTAAGTAGCTTTGGAAATTAGGTGCTAAATTGTCGTGTGCAGAATATCCCATTTGGATAGCCTCCCAATCAGAGCGAAAGTCTTTCTTACACATCTCTAAGTTCACTTGGAACTCTTCAGGTTGTAAAATTCTCTCTGTAATCGTTAGTGTTGATGTGTCGTCAAAATCACACGTTCCATCCTTTACGATTCCATCTAATTCTAATCTCTTAACAACCTCCTTGAACTTCACGTTCGGTCTGATTGTTAATCCACCGTTTGCCATTGTGTTTCCACTTAGTAAAGCTGCTGAGATATATTTCCCTGCTGCTTCACCTGCATAGGTCGTAGTAATACTTGTTGTAGTAGCCATTTTTCTTTAAATTTAATTATTAAATAACATTTGATTAATTCTGTCTTGAATAGTAGCAGGTCTCTTGTTCTCGAACAATACTACTTTCTTTTTATCCACTTCCGCTTCAGGTGAGTGTACAATTTCTTTAGGCTTCTCTAACTCTACTTGAGTAGATAGCTCTTGTGGTACTTCCTTGTCACCTACAGATGTTTTGTCTTCGATAATAGACTTTATCATTTCTAATAACTCCATCTTAACTTGAGACAACTCCTGTTGTGTTGCAAACGCTGCTGCAACTACTTCGGCAACTTCTTCTTTCTTCTCTTCGGGTTTTGCTTCTGCCTTTGGCTCTTCCTTTGGCTTATTATCATCCTCCGCTAATTCTACTTTAACATCTTCTACTACCTCAACCTTCTCCGCTTCTTGTTTGGATAGCTTTAATAAGTCCTTGATGCCATTCACTATTTCACTTGCTTTCATAAATCTATATTTACTTGTTAATATAACTAATTTGATTATTGTTGTTCGGTTTTGGTTAGTTCTGTGTCACCGTAACCGTTACTACTATTGATACTGCACTTGTTTTGTTGAAAGGTCCTATTGGAGCAATTCTGTTTAACAATGTAGTTCCGTTATCCATACCTAACTCTTGCCAATTAAGGTTTGCGTCAGAAGTTCCGAATGTTGTTATAAAGGTTAGTGTTCTGCCAATCCTCGTAGGTGATGAGTCATATGCTTTAAAGTAGGAAGAAGACAAAGATGTGTTAGCTACGTTAGCAGAAGTTCCGCTTGTACCTACTCCTATACGACTTAATACGGACCTTGAGTTACTCACTAATCTATCTAAAATAAACTCTTTACCTACCGTTGTTATAAGGTTATATCCCTCGATAGTTTCTAAGTACGTTTCTTTACTTTGAACATCTCCTTTGTAGACATCTAATTTCCAATGACCCATCTGACCACCTGCACTCTCATTTACTTTTAATTTACCCATATCTTATATTTTTGTGTCTAAATAATTCGCCAATTCTTGCCAAGTTTGAGGACTTCCTCCCTTACTAAATATTGAGTTTAAGTTCGTTCTTTGGTGTACATCTAAGAATTCACTATCCTTTTTTACCGTAATCGTAAATCCGTCACCTACGTAAACTATTTCTGTTGCAGTCTCTGTTTTTCCCATTTTATAATATTAAGTTTAGTTCTAAGCTACCCGCATCAACGTTTAATGTTGCGGGGGTAACTCCTGCTACTGCGTCTACCGTTCTGTGGTAAATCTGTAGTGATTGTATTTTAGATAATGTGTCTACTCCTGACGCAAACAAGTCAAAAGTAAAACTACCATCAGAGTAGTTGTCTCCACCATTTGTTTCGCTCACGGTGTACATAACTATGTCTGAGAAAGAGTTGTCAGAAGAGTGTGCTATCAAAGTAGCTGTTCCTGTAGCTAATGGCGTTATAGAAACAAACCAACCCCTATAAGTTGCAGTTGTAAAGGATATAGAGCCTATGTTAGAGCCTATCTCAGAATCTAACTGCTCTGTATTGCTTCCTAATGCATTTGTCGATAGTAACGCAGAAGAACTATCATCTTGTCCGTTTGCGTTTGATGGGTTATCCACTTCACCAACACTACTCGTACTACCTGATAACCATACACTAATTAAAAATCCTCTTGTGTCTAAAGGAGGTGCTGAAGCATCACCGTAAACTCCCGAAGGAAAGGCTAATTCAACTGTCTCGGTCTGATTGTTTATTTGGTCGTCTATCTCATAATCTATATCTAATGTTGCGTTATCTAATGGAGGGTTATTGCTATCTGCTATAATTAACTTGACCTCGTAACCGTCATTGAAAGCAGTACCTCCATCACCGCCTCCTCCTCCTGAAGACTTTACGTTAAAATATTGGTCTTTATTATTTATCAAATCTCTTCACTATTTAGGTTAATAAATCCAATGCCACTAACAACTACTACAACACTTGCGTATTGAGCAATGCTAACCCCCAATGAATAAGGATTGCCATTTACCGTAATTGTTACAGTAAGGCTATCGGGATTTGTAATTGAGTTTATTTTAAACGCAACTCTCGGTGTATAATTAAAAGGCTCAACCTCCTGAAAGTTTATAGATATATTAAACAGCTTACTTTCTAACTGAGCTATCTCTGAAGCCGATATTAGCCTATCTCCTGCGACTTTATCTACTTTACTTCCTAATCCTTCAACATTCAGTTGTAGTTGCTCTGAGACGTTGTTTCTGTCACTTACCCATATCGTTCCGTTCCACAAATACCATCCTGCGGGATAATAAGTACCTCCGTAGCTGTAGGGTAGCCAAGGTGTTCCTGATGAAGCATTTACATATGCAATCTGACCTACTATTGTTCCTGCAGTCAATGATGCGTAATTAGCAGACTTCTGAGATACGGTTGTAGAGTTTGAACTTAAAGTTTCCCACATACTTCCGTTCCACATCTTAGTCACCTTGAGAAATCTATCGTATATAATTACTCCCTCTTCAGGAATTAACAACAATATTTCTTCAGGCGTGTGCTTGTCAGGTCTTACTTCAAAAGATGTGTTCTTTTTAAATCCCATTTAATCCTCTTCTTCTTGTTTGTGAATACTACCTATTCCTTGCTTCCAATATTCAGGTTGCTTACATCTCTTGTCGTCACAATTATCTATTGTGTATGTGTTTTGGCATTTACAGTATTTCGCTCTCATCCTCGAATGCTTTTTCAATTTCTTTAATTATAAGCTCTGCTTCCGTTTCAGAACTCATTTCTTGAACACTATCGCTAAACATACCCTCTATAGAGAAGCCTAAGTACTTACCTGCCTTAACATCTTCCCATACGTTATCGTTGTATATCTTCATTATAACTGCCCAAGAACCCGTAGGAGCATTTAAACTGTATAGGTTGCTTTTATCCATTGCAGAGTCTTCTACTATCCAAGATTCTATTACAGAAACACCACTTGTTAATGTTTGATGTTCTAAGGTTGTGTTATTTGTCTTTAGTTTCTTTAGATACAGCTCTGAAGCCTTGCATACAGTGTCCTTTGAGAACACTATGTTGTATTCGTAGTCTCCGCTTTTTCTGTATATCTTTTTGTCAGGAACTAATGCCAATCCTACAACAATTCTCTTCTCAACATCAATAGTCTTAAACTCTACTTTATGTTGGTTAAGTGCTACCCAATTTTCTTCGATAGCAGGAAACTCTACTAAACTTATAGCTTCTATACCGTCTAATTCCTTAGACTCGTCAATAAATAGCTCTACTGTATCTAATTTCTTCATATTATTATAACTAAAATTATTATTATTGTTGTATTTTAAAATGTTGCTGACCCTTTTATGTTGGTGTCAAGTTCTTGCTGTGTTGTAATGTCCTTAGACACAACAAATGCCTTAATTGGCGTTTTAAATTGACCTTGTATCGCATCTACTAACTGATTTCCTTGCGTGTTGCCAACTAAGTTAAAGTTAAACTCTCTGTCAGCACCACCTCCACTACCACCACCGCCTGAAGCTGTGTTTATAGGTGTAGCTGCCGAGGAAGATTGGAACTTAGTTCTTGCTATGGATGCTACTTGAGCTAAACCACTACCTACAACTGCTATCATACCTGCTATTCTTGCTAAAGTACCTCCATCTGTGTCTTTTAAGACTGCTGCACCTGCTGCAAAAGTATCCATAGTTGCGGAAGCTATATTGAATGCTTTTTGTTGCATAAACTTTTTCTTTTCAATCTCTTGTTGCTTTTTTCTTAGTTTCTCGTCATTTTGCCAAATTTGATTCTGTATGTCTTTTCTTGTTTCTTTAGATACATTCTCGTTCAAGAGCCTATTGTTAAGCTCCTCATTCATTGCATTAGTTTTGTTTTCCTCTATAACAAGCTGTCTATCGTACTCACCGTCAATAAATTGAGTTACACCTGTCATAAGTTGCTTGTACGAATCTATCAAAACAAGCATATCTTCAGTCTGAGACTCTTTAATCATTCGGTCTGCAATAGCTCTATTGTAGGCTTTTATTGCGGCTTGTGCCTCAGGACTTAGTGTTGTATCTATCCTTAAAAACGAGTTAAGGTCTAATGGATTTACCTTTAACTTGTCTATCTGCATAGCACTTAACACAGCTTGTAGTACCTTTTCAGCCTTCTTAGCTTCTTCACCTATTTGTACCGCTTTGAGTCCAAGTAAATCCACCCTATCCCTGTCTCCTTCTTGTAATATCTTCTTTAAATCCTTACGTAGTTTTACTTGCAGTACTATGTGTTCATCATTAAATTTTATTAAACTATTTTTTCTTTTTGCATTATCTAACTCACTATCTGTTAAGTCCTTGTTCCTAAATTCTTTCTCTTTTCTTAAAATACTTAACGATAATTGATAAGCCTCCTTAGTTAATCTTAATTTCTCATCTTTAGTTGTACTTTCGTTGTTTATTATAGCTTTGTTTATATTTACCCTGTGTTGCAACTCGGATATACTTAACTTCTCAAGCTCTTTTGTTAGTTTCTTAAACTCTTTACCTGAATCCTTAAATAAACCCTTTGACACATCTGACAATCGTTCAATCTTATCGCTAGACTCCACCATCTCCTCCCTGTTCTTAAACAAGCTATTGGTAAAATCATCTACAGCAACTCTACCAATACCTAAATTTGATTGATATTTACTTAAAATCAAAAATGAATCTGTAAAGGCTTTTGACTGTTCCCCAAGGGTCTTAGTTAAATCAAATTGAGATTCCATAACTTTTACGGAATTCTCTATGGCATCTCTATCGCTTTTCTCCATTAGAATAGCTTTATCTAATAAAAACTTCTTAGTCTGCCTTAGTTCAACTTCTCTTTTGTCTGCTAACTCAACTAATTCACCTGCCTCTTCTTCTATCTTCTTTACAGCAGCTCTTTCTTTAGCAGCACTTATAAGTATCTTGGTGTATTCTTTTTCTAACTCTATAGCTTTTAATATATTTACGTTACCTCCATCTATTCCTTTAGAATAAGTATCTATAAGCTCAATAGCTTCAGGATACTCTTTTTTAAGTATTCTTAATGCTTCTTTTTTGTCTTCTAAGGAGTTTCTGTTGTCTTGAAGTATATCATTTAACCTCATAAACGTACCAACTGTCTTTTGAGATTCTTGAGATAATTCTTTTGACGCGTTTTCTGCCTTTTTCATTCCTCCATAAAAGAAGTCAAACGCAGCTATTACAGCCTGTATTGCAAACAATATACCAAGAGGTCCAATAAATACTTTTCCCATTGATTTTATTATGCTTGAAAACCCAACAGCCTTGCCTGTGGTTTTATCTATTTGTTGTGCACCAAAAAGCATATTAGAGGCTAATTGAGAAACGTTGTTTGCCATACCTCTAATACCATAAGGTGCATCAGACACAACACGACCAAGTTCAAGCACAGACGTAGCAGCAGCACCTGAAGATTTTTCAGTGCCTTGTAGTTTTTTATTTAAAGGGGTTATACTTTTAGATAAGTCTTCATTAGATTTAGAAATTTTAGCGGTATGTGCTACTCTTTTTTGTTGCACTTCGTTCAGCCTCGCTTCTTGATAAGCTAATTCTTCAACTTTAGTCGTGTAATTACTATGGGTAGCATCTAATTTCTTTATGTCTGCATTTAGCTTCTCTATTTTTACACCTAATCTTGTTTCGTCTAATTTAATCTTTAGAAGTATAACGTCTGGATTACTTGCCATTTTTTGCTATTTTTTTACGCTTAATATTATCTTTTAACTCACTGTAAGACTCAGGAATCTTGTTAATTCCCTTGGCTATATCAATATCCTTGTCTCCTATCATCCAATCACTACTATTTAGTAGCTCTAAAATATCTTTTATCATTATTGGTCTGTTGTTGCGTTTATTATATTAGAAATTCCACTTTCATTCCCTGCTGCATCTTTTGCAACCATTGCTACTGTATATTGTGTTCCTCCATCTAACCCTTCAAACAAGAATGTGCTTACAGCTCCTATTGATTGGTAGAATGATTGATTCAAGAATATGTCATATCCTGTAACACCTACGTTATCGAACGGCTCTGTCCAATTAATCCTAAATCCATCGTCATTTATCTCGTTTTGATTTAATGTTAAGTCATCTATTTCTTCAGGTGGTGACGTATCTGCACTTGATGTAGTTGTTCCATTTACCGCAGTAGATTTAGCTGACTCATTACCTGCTGCATCTATTGCTGATATGGTTATTGAGTAGGTTGTAGAGCCTACAAGACCTGTAATTAACAAGGAATCTACATATCCCGTAGTTGTTTTAAGCACGTTGTTTAAAAACACCTTATATCCCGTCACATTCACGTTGTCTGTAGCGTGAGTCCAACTAATATTTAAGCTATTACCTTGAGCCGAGTCTACTGCTAAATCCGTAGGCACAGAAGGGTCTGTAACATCACTTGATAGTATTGCACTTGTGATTGAGAAGTCAGTAAGAAGCTCCATAGAAGTCTTACCACTCGTTAGGTTGGTCTTTATAGTGTTGATTCTGTAGTCCATACCATTAATCGTAATCCTATCGTTCATCTTGTAAGATAAAAGAGTCTTTAGCTTTAATATTGCGTTAAATGTTACAAGCCTTGATGTTATCTTAAACAGATTTGATACATAATCTCTATAAAATAGGTTAAACAAACTCTTGTCTACGCTTAGACCCGTAAATTCATCAATTTCCTCACCAAAACTAAGTGATTTGCTATTATTAGCTGTTGAATTACTTGCTCTATTGTATTGGTTTATAGCTGATGTTTGTGTCTTGAATCCAATCTGAAAATTACTTGTATTTACGGGTGTGGATATATTAAAGAATAAAACAGGCTTAGTTGCGGTAGGGGATTCGTCTTCGTCTGCTAACCAACCGTTAGAGAAGGGCGTGTAGGACAGGTCAGCCTCATCATCTAACCTTTCAAAGAACACTCTCTCAAATGGTAGCTTTATCTCGTACTTTCCACCGTCAAATACTAAATTACCGTTCTTTCCGTTGGTCGTAGCCTGAAATTGAAGGTTACCAAAGTTGTCTTGAGCTACTTCGTTTTGGTTTATTATACCAAAAGTCTTAGGTTCTGAGTACTTAAAGTCTATATTACTGTAAAGCTCTGACCTCTTAACTGTGGTTTCTGCTAAGTCCAATTCATCTGACAAATCTAAGTCTGCACCATCAAAATAGAATTGATTTAGTGTCTTTACTACAATTATACCATCTTCTACAGAAGCTGTTAGATTAAACATATTAAACAACCCTTTCAATAGGTCTATTATAGTTATTTTAGGCAACTGATTGTATATGATAACCTCTTCTTGCATTGTTCCTTGCTTTGTCTGAAATTCAGCGTTCTCAAAGTTAGTTACAAGCACTTCTTCCCCAAACTGGTTCTCCTGAACATCCTCTTGCGTTATTTGCACAAAAGTCTTTAACGTAAATGTCAGTAATTCTCCCTCTGACTTTATTCTTGTTCTTAATATCCAAACTTTCTCCTGAGTACTTGACAAAATAAATGAAAAAGAGTTAGTTCCCGTTCCGTTAAAAGAACGACTGTCTCTTACGTTGTTATCTGCGTCTAATACCTCTACTGTATAGTCACCACCACCCGTTACACTATTTGCTGTTATTTGAGTAGTTATTTGAGCGTTTCTCTCTAAGCTACTGTAGCTTCCTTTTTGCGTAGTGTTTGTTGTTACGGGTAATACATCAGTACCATCTGAAGGTATCTGAGTGTAGTCACCTTGAGGACCTGTCGATAGCCAAAATACCCTCTCACTCCCTGCACCTGAAGTACTATTAGTAAGTCCTCCTTTCTTGTTGTGCAAAAGCATATACAAATTGTTAAAATCAACGTCAGAAAAGAAGTCGTCAGAGAAAGTTATACTTGCGTAAGACTCTTCGATTGCTTCAAGTATTCTCTTAATCTTTAGTGCGGGTTTTAGTTCTTCATAGCCTATTCCTGTTGCTGACGAAGTGCCTTGTGACCATAAATTCTTCTGAAGACCTTGGTTATAATCACTTTCTTGACCTGCAACACCTGAAGTGTCATAAAACCACTTATTTTCTACGGATATTGATGGGTAAACAATGTCTCTAATAGTAGACTGTTGCATTACACCATTTGAATCAGGCGATAGACCTACTCTAAAGCCATTGTACACATTATTTATCGTGTAATCGTGGTTGTATTTAGAAAGCGTAACTAAATCTTTTATCTCACTAACTCCAAATAGGTCTTTTAAAGTCACTATTGCTCCAAAGAAGGTGATACTATAAGAGAAAGGCTTTCCGTTCCTTAAAGTAGCCTCAGATAGCCTTATATACCCTTGTCTGAACTTAACCCCGTTCAATGAAATAAATCCATTCCTTTTTACCCTTGCGTCAAATCCATTTGTGATTGACATATTGTAAAAGTGGTTTAAAATCCTGTTATTAACCTGACTTGCAGGAATTGTAAACTGCTGAGAGAAATCCGTGAATACAGAGCCAATATCCCTAACATCTTGCATAGATGAGGTAAGTTCTATCGTCTCGAAATCAAAAAGCTCCAACCTCTCATATACAGGCTCGTCTTTTAAGTCAGAAACAGTGTCTATATGTACGCTTGTGATTAATTTCATTAATTTATGTTGTTTATTGTGTCGAATGCAAATTCTATATCTATCGTGTAGTTTATTAGCTTCTCATTTACCGAGGTTTTAAGCTCTAAGTCACTACTTTTTATTGTAATGGGTAAATCTACCGCACCTGTGTCTAACCAAACTCTTTCGGATAGCATTAGTTGCTTAAAGTTTTCGCTAAAAGACTCAGGAACAAACCCTGAATTGATAGTCATAGACTCCTTTCCATTAGTGTTAAAACTCTTCATTGAGTGCTTACTTAAATCACCTGAAGCAAATGAATTTAGCGTATTAGCTCTGTATGTTTCCGTTTTTGTCGATAATGAGTTGGTAGACTTTTTAAAGAACCATAAATCCTCTTTGACTCCGTACTTGTTTATAAACTTTAACTTTTTAGCATCGTACTTGCACTCTGAAACGGGTACAATAGTAAGTTCTACTCTTTTACTTACATCTTCATCAACCGATATTACCACCTTAGTTGCAGGAAAGAATGAATAAGCGTCATTAAATTTATCTACTGCTTTTGAATACTCAAAAGTACCTCCATCTGCCAATACTCTCTCCTCAAACGAGTCAAACTCACTCTCAGATATGTAATTCACCCTATTAGAAGTTTTCCACACATCATTTCCTCCCGTAAAGGCACTAAAGTTTGTATTAACAGTGTTAATTAAGGATGAACCATTGTAATACGCTATTGTTACATTTGTATCGGGAGTTGCAGATGCTCCGTCAATTAGTGGCAACAGTAATGGTATAGACAAAGGCTTATCATCGTGCCTATGTATGGTTTTATTGCTTCCTGCGTAGTAAGAATCTTTTGACAGCTCTGTTGATAGGTCAGGATTAAATCCTTCCTCGTATTTAGCATACCCATCAACTGCAATATGCGATAGCAACACATCTGACTGAGTAACTTCATTTATAGCACCTGATACTGTTGTAGAAACAACCAATACATCTAAATTATCTAAATAGTCACGTATTAATGGTGAAATATCAATATACTGCTGAGAAAAGAAGTTTAGGTTATATGTTTTTAGTGTCGTAACTGATGAATCTGTAATTCTGTTAGATATGGTTACGGAAAGCAAAGCACCGTTGTCAAAATTACCTTTACTTACAAAATACGGACTCCTTGTTAGTATTAATGCCATTATATTTTATTTTTTATTCGTTCTATTAAGTCTTTCTTGTATCCTGCCATAAGTATGGTCAGCATTTGTTGCTTTAAACTCTCTTCCATCTTGTCAACAAAGCCACTTCCTTTGTATCCAAATCTTTCGGATATTCCCCTGTGTCTTATTGACTTTCCAATTGCTATTGCCATTGAGTTCCAATGGTATTGCTTTATTTTAGTGTATTGACCTTTAGAATTTTTGGCGTTTGGTCGCATACCTCTTGTCTTTGCCCATTTGATAATACTTGCCCTGAACTTACGACCTTGCTTATTGTATTCAGGGTGTAGCTTTACACCTTCTGACAACGCCCTTGCGTATTCCTCGCTATGAAGAACAAGCTCCTTCTTCAACACCTCATATCTAAACGAAGTGTCTAACTTGCCCGATGCATAGAATTTATCAGCCTTAGCTAACGACTTTAGTTTATCAGTAACTAATTTACCAACATCTGCCAAGGCTTTATTTAGATGTACATCTGACATATTAACAGATACTTGAGGTATTCGGAACAACTATAGATATATCTGTAGTCCATCCTGCCAACTCGTTACTAAATCGCTCTTTAAAAGGCTCTAATGTTGGTTCTCCATCCAATTGGTACTTAGAAGCAAATAAATCACCTCTCTTTAGCCTTGATATAAGGTTGTTTGCCACCTGAAGCTGTGTATTGAAGATGTCGTGTAGGTTGTTGTTGCCGTAAAAGTCATCAAACTCAGTGACATCTTTATTGTAGTCTACTACATCAGAAAATAGTATTTTTATATTAAATATCATTGTTTGACCTCTATGCTGTACGCTATCCATTATAATGTGAGATAAGGGGAACATAGATGTTTTGTCAAGGTCAATTTCTGTTATATCGCCAAAAGTTACGGTATTTACCGATGGACTTAGTCTTAACTCCTCTTTTAACTTGTCTAATATGTCGTAGAAATTTGTCATTAATTGCTATTTTGTTTCATAATTCTATTCTCTAAGTCGTTTTTCTCTTTCTCATACTCTAACCACATCAT
>Ga0222644_1000259_pt1 | contig 21588 bp, 18 predicted proteins | sample AntAcemetagen291_FD_179800 | JGI IMG/M metagenome (GOLD analysis project Ga0222644, IMG submission 179800) | Saline water microbial communities from Ace Lake, Antarctica - #291 | ecosystem: Environmental > Aquatic > Non-marine Saline and Alkaline > Saline | place: Antarctica: Ace Lake...
CCTTTAGACATGCTATCGTAGAAGGTGCTATGGTACACGCTTACAACTTCAGAGGTGACACTGAGACAGCCGATCGTCTTCAAGTAAAGTTCAAGGACAGTATCAAGAAGTTGCGTACTATCTACGTAAATAATGACTACACCTATGTCCGTGATACTCGCATCCAGAGAAACACTAATGGTATGTCTAGCAGTTCTAGGGTTGTGTCATAATGGCTACACGTTGGGATACATTCCCTGTTCAGCTAACTGGTGGCCTTGTATCTAGCATGTCTAGACTACAGCATGGTCTTCAGCAACCTGGTTCAGCTAGAGTGTTAGAGAACTTTGAGCCATCCACTAAGGGTGGCTACCGTCGTATTAACGGCTTTACTAAGTTTGAGGATACCATTGTTCCTCCTTATGGTGAAGCAGTGGTTCAAGGGTCCGGTCAAACAGGAACAACTCTCTTTGTGGCAGACACCCACGAGACTCCCGTTATCGGTGACACACTGACAGTCTCTGGTGTGACGGGTACTTATCTCGTTTCGTCTGTTTCCTTTGTAGAAGCCAACAAGTCCTCTACTTTAACTTTAGCTACTAGCTTAGCTTCTAGCCCAGACGATAAAGCGTCTATCACATTTGTTACAGGTCAGTCCCGTATTGAAGGTGTTTGGTACTCAAGTGCTGAGGCTAAGTCCTACGCTCTTCGTGGGGGTGCTTTGTGGTCTAGCTCAGGCTCTGGTTGGTCTAAGGTCAACACACCCGTATACGGTACCACACTGGTAGCCACAGGCTCTCAGACGGGTACCACCCTAGACATAGACGGTATTGCAGTTGACACCTATGTACCCCAAGTTGGTGATACCTTTAGTATTGCTGGTGTCGAGAAGTTGTACACCGTGCTAACTAACACAACTTCTTCTTCTGGTGCAGCTACCCTTTCAATTGATCCAGCTCTTTCTTCTTCACCAGCTAACAACGCAGTAGTTACTTTTGTTAGTTCTTCTCACACAGACGCTACTAAGGTTCGTTTCAAAGAGTTTAACTTCAATGGTATATTCAAGACTGTAGTTGTAGACAGTAAGAACAATCCTGCTGTATTCCACGGTACGTCCTATAAGACCTTACAAGGTAGTGTAGACGTTACAGGTGCTAACTTTGCAGAGACTTACCAAGATCACTTATTCTTTGGTAAAGGTGACTTAGTTTCTTTTACTGCACCATTTGATGAAGAAGACTTTACGTCAGCTAACGGAGCTGGTAACTTTAGAGTACCTTCTAATCTGACAGGTGTTATAACATTCCGTGAACAGTTAGTTGTATTCTCTCAGACAGACATTCGTAAGCTGTCAGGTACATCACTCGCTAACTTTAGTCTATCAGCTATTACTAGTGACGTAGGTTGTGTATCTGGTGACACAGTACAAGAAGTAGGTGGTGACATCCTATTCCTTGGACCAGATGGTGTACGATTCTTAGGTGCCACAGAACGTCTTGGTGACTTTAACTTGTCCCTTGCTTCACGTCAGATTCAAGATGACTTCAAAGGTTTTATTGTAACAGGTACAGAGTACTGTACTTCTGTTGTTCGAGAGAAGAACCAGTACCGTGTCTTTAGCTTCTCCCCTACTACAAACAAAGGTAACACAGTCGGCTACATCGGTACACAGTTTCAAGATCAGAATGCACAAAGTATTAACTGGGGTCAGACTAAAGGCATTAAGGCCTACCGCTCTTGCTCTTCTTACCAAAACGATGAAGAGATACTTTTGTTTACTAATGATGACGAGTACGTGTACCGTCTTGAGTCAGGTAATGATTTTGATGGAGTAGCTATTACTTCTGCTTATCACACCCCTTTCATGGCTGTAACAGACCCAACGATGCGTAAGACAGCTTATAAGGTTGACACTTACTTTGATCCAGAAGGTCTTGTAACAGGTACTCTTACACCTCGTTACGACTTTAATAAACCAGGTAAGATTCAACCCAATGCTGTTCCTCTAACAGGGGGTGGTGCTTTCTCCTTCTATGGAACAGCTAGGTACGGAACGAGTCTGTACGGTGGTAATCCTGATACGTTCCTTGAAAGACAAGTTGTAGGTTCTTTCTTTACAATAAGCCTACAGTACGTGTTTGACGGTGGGCCTCCCTTCGTGTTAGACACAGCAATTATAGAATACTCAACAGAGGATAAGAAGTAATGGGAACCGGATATGTACGTATCGATACGTCAAACAACATTGCAGACGGAGGTGTCATTGATGCTTCTGACCTTGATGGTGAGTTTAATGCTCTTGTAGAATCTTTTAGTCAGACAGTCGGTCACACACACGATGGTAGTACCGCTGAGGGTGCCCCTGTGACTGTCTTGGGCCCTGCTCAGGAGTTTGTTGGGGACGCCTCAGGTCTGTATCCAAAGACAACTAATACCTACACGCTAGGTAAGGCCGGTGCCACCTTCTCTAACATCTTTGTTGAAGTTGTAACACTTGCTGACGGGGCTATCACATCAACAGCAGCTGAGATTAATAAGTTAGATGGTGTTACGGTTACTACTACTGAATTAAACTTACTTGATGGACAAGACCAGACTCTTGCTACAACGGATAGTGCTACCTTTGTAAACGTAACCGCGACAGGAAACGTTGTAGTAACTGGTACTGTTGACGGTAGAGACGTATCTGCTGACGGTACTAAGCTAGATACACTTGAAACAGGTTCCACCGCTGATCAAACAGCTTCTCAAATCAAAGCTGCATATGAGGGTGAAGCCAACGCTTTCACGGATGCTCAGTTCACTAAGTTAAGTAACATCGAGACAGGTGCTACCGCAGACCAAACAGCTGCTCAGATTAAAACCGCCTATGAAGGTGAAGCTAACGCTTTTACAGACACTCAGTTTACTAAGTTAGGTAACGTTGAAGATGGTGCCACTGCCGATCAAACTGGTGCCCAGATCAAGACTGCATACGAGTCTGAGTCTAACGCCTTTACTGATACTTTATTTACTAAGCTAGGCACAGTCGAAACTAATGCTGACGTAACTGACACAGCCAATGTAACCGCTGCTGGTGCGTTGATGGATAGTGAAGTTACTAACCTAGCCGCTGTAAAGGCTTTTGATACCACTGACTACGCTACAGCCACACAAGGTGGTACCGCAGATAGTGCATTGCAGCCAGATGGTGACGGTTCGGCTCTTACAGGTATCGTTGCTGGTTTAGCTTGGGCTAGAAAGACATCTAATTACACATCAGCAAACAATGACGCTATTCTAGCTGACACTTCTGGTGGAGCTTGGACACTTACACTGCCATCATCCCCTAGTGTCGGTGATTTAGTTCGTGTTCTAGACGGTGCAGACTGGGCAACCAATAACCTCACTGTGGCTCGCAATGGTTCTACTGTTGAAGGTGATGCTGCTGACCTAGTAATGAACATCGGTGGTGTGTCTGTTGACTTCGTCTACGATGGTAGCACATGGCAGATTTATGCTCAGGTAGGTGTTAGCAGTGGGTCAGTGGTTACTGAGGCTGGAACGCAAACGCTTACCAACAAGACCTTAGACGCTCCATCTTTTAGTAACGCAGTCTTTACAGGTGACGGTTCAGCACTTACTGGTATTGTCGCAACAGCTTCTGGTGCTGTGTCAGCCTTTGCGTTTACATCGGTTCCGACAGGCTGGCTAGAATGTGACGGGTCAACGGTGTCTCGGACTACTTACTCGGATTTGTTTACAGCAATAGGTGACACCTTTGGCGCGGGTGATGGGTCAACAACCTTTGCTATTCCAGACCTACGCGGTGAGTTTCTTCGCGGCTGGGATAACGGGCGTGGCATCGACGCAAGCCGTGCGTTGGGTTCTTTCCAAGACCAAGAGACCCGTTTTTATAGAGCGACATCAACCAACACCGCGGCCTTAAACATCTATAGTGGAGGTCCCTACAATGGCGATTTTGCGGGTAAAGACGCGGACTCGTCGCGGTATTATATGGACCGCACAATCTATGTTTGGGACACGGCGCAAGACACACGCCCACGCAGCATCGCAATGATGTATTGCATCAAATTCTAAAGGAAACCCCATGAAAGAATTATATCACTTTAATGGAGAAACTGGCGAGTTTGTCGGCAAGTCTCCTGCAAGAAAAGACCCTATGGATGAAGGTAATTACTTGATCCCAGCCAATGCCACGGATACTACAGCCCCTCACAAAGAGGGTACGGTTGCTGTATTTTCACAAGGTGTTTGGTCTAATGTTAATGACAACCGTGGGGAGAGCTACTGGTTGCCTTCCGGTGAACAGGTTACGATTAATAAGCTAGGCCACATAAAACCAGATAACGCCCTAGCCGAAGCCCCTGTTCCCGACCCCCGCTTATCTATGACCTGCACGTCTCTCCAAGGTAAGATCGCTCTAGGTTCAGATGCTTGGACTAAGGTACTCTCATACCGTGATGAACCTGAGACACCCTTCTCTGTTAAGGTGACTATTGATGACAGTCCTAAGTGGAACCGCCTTAGCCAAGACATATCTCTAATTGGTTGGGCTTTGGATTACACAGATGAACAAATGGATGAACTGTTTGTCAAAGCAATGAAGATCAGTGGAGAGTAAGAGTAATGGCAAATCTATCAGACAAAGTGTCACCTTCGGGTGTACTAACGACCGCTGGGGATGGCTCTGGCCTTACAGGTCTACCTAAGCCTTTCGCTCCTGTTGCTGTGTCGGGTGTAACCCCTTCGCTGGACGTGGGTGCTTACAATTTCTTTCAGCAAGGTGCTCTGACCGCTAACACAACAGTAAGTTTTGCGAGCGTCCCTACTAACGCAAAGTGGCAGTATTCTTATGTTTCTGCGGGCGTTGTAGCTACACCCCTAGACATTTCAAAAACTACGTTAACATCAAAAAATCATAATGTTGGCAGCGAAGAATCTAATGCTTCTGGTATAGGTTTTAGTAGTGACGGCACTTGGTGTCTTGTTTCTGGGTCAGGCAACAATACAATTTATCAGTATTCGCTATCAACGGGTTGGGACATAGACACTATGAGTTACGACTCTGTAAGTCTTGATCTTGAAGCCACGGAAAGTGAATTAAGGGGGATGACCGTTAAGCCTGACGGAACAAAGTTTTATATCTGCGGCGACACGGGACGAGTACGACAGTACACTATGAGTACGCCTTATGACCTAAATACGGCAAGTTACACTGGTCAATACAACCACAGTGGTTCATCTGGCCGATCTTTATGTATAAAGTTTAAGCCTGACGGCTTGGCTATGTACCTACTAGAATACGATGCAGACACAATTAAACAGTATACGTTGAGTTCGGCGTGGGACATCACAACCGCAAGTTACGCATCTAAATCACTTTCCTATTCATCACAGGAAGCTCAAGGATTTGGGTTTGCGTTTAATAGTGACGGCAGTAAATTACTCCTTTGCGGCCAAGTTCACGATACAATCTTTCAATATAACCTCAGCAGCCCCTACGATCTAAACACTGGAAGTTACGGAAGTAAATCTTTCAGCGTAGGGTCAGAACAATCGAGTCCTACTAATATAGAGATAAATTATGAGACAGGCGGACTTTATCTTTTAGGAACATCCCCTGGTGCCGTACTTCAATACCAGCTAGAATTAGAAGCGTTTTCCTTAACCCTACCCACAATAGTAGGCACACCCAGCGCCCCAACGGTAGGCGACCATGTGACCTACACCTTTGTCACCAAAGACAGTGGTACAACCGTAGACCTAATCGCTGAGAGTATCATCAAATGACCTTAGCATCAAGAGGAGGACATAAGTAATGACTACACTATCAGATAAAGTTATAACCTCTGATTTCCTATCTCCTACAGGTGATGGCTCAGGTCTAACTAACGTACCTAAACCACATAGGCCTGTTGATGTATCTGGGGCTACCCCCTCGTTAAACGTAGGTACATACAATTTCTTTGACCAAGGAGTGTTGTCCCAAGATACCACTGTTAGTTTTACGAGTGTACCTGAGGATGCTGAGTGGCAGTATTCCTATGTTGCTGGTGTAGACTCTGCTAGTGCTTTTGATTTGGCTAATGCTAGTTATAGTGGTAAGAGTTTTAGTGTTACTAGTCAATCTCCTCAGCCTAAAAGTATGTACTTCAATACTGAGGGCACTAAAATGTTTGTCGTAGACCAGAGCAACCAAAACGTGTTTGAGTATGACCTATCAAGTGAGTTTGATGTAAGTACCTCCGTATATTCTTCTAATAGTTTTTACGTGGGTAGCCAAGATTCCAGCCCGCAGGGTATCTCTTTCAACACTGATGGTACGTCCATGTTCGTAGTGGGAAACGACAACGACAATGTATTCCAATACACCTTAAGCACAGGTTTTGATATTTCTACCGCAAGCTACGCGTCTAAGAGCTTTAGTGTCACCCCCCAAGAAACTGTGGCAATTGGCATTTATTTTAGTCCAGACGGCACTAAGATGTTTATTGTAGGTTACTCAGACGCAGTATACCAGTACACTCTAAGCACTGGTTTTGATGTTTCTACAGCATCCTACGACAGCAAGAGCCTTGATGTGTCTGCTCAAGAGTCTAGCACAACTGGGGTATCCTTTAATACAGAGGGGACCACCCTGATTATTTCGGGTGAGAATAGCGACGCAGTATACCAATACACTTTAAGCACAGGTTTTGATGTTTCTACAGCTTCGTATGCTAGCAAAAGCTTTAGTGTAAGCTCTCAAGTATCGTCCTCTTATGGGGTAAATTTTAGCCCAGACGGTACTAAAATGTTTATAGTAGGTTTCGACACCGACACAATATTCCAATACACCCTAGCGGAAGCCGCAGCCCTAACACTACCAACAATCGTGGGAACCCCAAGCACACCAGCTGTAGGCGACCGAGTAACATACACATTCACAACTACTGACAGTGGAACAACTGTTAACCTAAACGTAGAGGATATTATCCAATGATTGAACTAGTCAAAGTAACCAATGGGTTTGCCTCAGCGTATTCACGGGAGCAGTTCCGAGGTGACTACCACACAACAGGTACCAGCGATAGTATCATGAATCCTCATGGTGTATACCGCGTGGATAATCTACCAGCACCACAAGTTGACTTTGGATTTAAGGCAGTAGCCTGGGGTTTTCCACGTTTGGTTAATGGATTCTGGACTGCTGGTTGGGATGTAGAAGAGTTGTTAGTAGCAGACAAAAGAAGATTAATGGTCTGCACACGTCAACAGGGTAAACTAGCCTTGGGTCAGACAGAGTGGACTAAAGTTCTTTCTTTGTTAGACCATGAAGAAACCCCCTGGGGTCTCCGTGTGGCTATATCCGATACAACAGTCTGGCACCGAACAGACGAAGACATGTCTGCTTTAGTGTGGGCTATGAATATGTCAGATGAAGAAGCAGACAATATGTTTCTCCTAGCTATGACACTCTGATGGACAGTAATTATTCAGAGACTCGTGTTATTGGTTTCAAGGGTCTCTGTGTTTTCCTTCTATTGTCTTTTATAATTCTACCTGTTTTTGTTATGTACAGTGGCGTGTACTGGCTTAAAAGAAATAACTGGCACAAAGGTTGGCGTAGGTTTGTAATAGTTATACCCGTCTTTATCTTTGTAATTGTAAACACGTTCCATAACTGGACTGTTTGTACAATCTTATTTTGGGAGTTTCCTAGGGAGTTTCAAACAACTACAAGACTTCGCAGGATGAAGACAAACCCTGACAAATCTAAGCGTGAGTTAGCTGATCTTATGGGTGGTTTTCTAAATAGCCAAGACCCTAATCATTATTAAGTAGTAGAAGTTACTTTATACTTGACAAGACCTCAAAGAATGTGTATAATAAACTTATAGTTTCCCTCCGGTATATACACAGGTATCTTATAGTATTAGATGTGTATACAACAGTTATACTAATCTCCTACATACTCCTGATATCTACCTCTCTTAGACTAGAGAGTACAAGAAAACATACAGAGCTATCTGGAACCACCTTGCTGGTCCACTTCCGAAGGTTCTACTACAAGAACAAGTTACACAAAAGGACGTTCTGAATATGTACAACCCATTTATGCCTAATACATCTGCTCTCTCTAGAGTTGCTTATGCTGCTGGTGATAGCGGTGGTGAACTTAGTGAAGCTGAAAAGATAGCTGCAGCTAAAGCCAAAGAGGAAGCCGCTGCTGCTGCCAAGGCTGCTGCCAAGGCTACCGCTGATGCTCAAGCTGCTGCCATACAAGCTGGTTCTAACAACCTTATGGAAAAGTCTATGACTGACCCAGGTTCTCTTGTTCAGTCTGCCGCTGTTGCTAACATAGACCCTACTACAGCTGGGACTACTCTGGCTGACAACACAGGACAAGTAGCTGGTGCTCTCCCAACTATTGCTGGAGCCACACCTACACCAGCTTCTACTGTAGACCCTACTAACGTCTCCTCTGACATTGCTGGCCTTACAGATAGTATCCAAGCTGTCCAAGGTTCTGTATCAGATGATGCTACAGTACAAGCTGCCACACTGGACCCTACACAGTTAGCCCAGACTAACCTACAAGCTGATCAAATTGGTGCTGCTCAAACAGTAGCTGCCCCTGTCGACCGTACAGTAGATGCTGGTGAGCTCGTACAAGGCTCTTCTGTTGACATGGCTCAAGTAGATGCTGCACTAGACATTAAAGCACAACAAGCTGATCCAACAACACAAGCTACAGTCCAAGGTCAACTTAGTGAGTTGATGTCTGACTTCGACGGTAAGGCACCCCCTGCGTGGGCTGCTGGTGCTTTGCGTAACGCTACTGCCCAAATGGCAGCAAGGGGTCTTGGTGCCTCTAGTATGGCCGGACAGGCACTAGTACAAGCTGCTATGGAGTCAGCACTGCCGATCGCTATGGCTGACGCTTCTACCTTTGCTCAGTTTGAGTCTCAGAACCTGTCTAACCGTCAGCAGACCGCTATGTTTGCAGCACAGCAACGTGCTTCTTTCATGGAGATGGACTTCAACCAAGGGTTCCAGACTCGCGTAGCTAATGCCGCCAAGATATCTGATATCGCTAACATGAACTTTACAGCTGGTGTACAGATTGCACTAGAGAATGCCAGCATGGCACAGACTGTTGACTTGACTAACCTCAGTGCTAGAAATGCTAAGATGATGTCAGATGCAGCTGCTCTTACAGCGGCAGACATGACTAACCTTAACAACCGCCAGCAATCTCGTGTAATGAATGCTCAGTCCTTCTTGTCGATTGATATGAAGAACATGGACTTGCAGCAACAGTCAGATCAGTTTACAGCTCAGGCTACTATCGACGCTATGTTCAGTGACCAATCAGCAGCCAATGCTTCTGCTCAGTTCAACGCCTCTAGTGAGAATCAGACTAATCAGTTCTTTGCTAACATGCAGTTGCAGGTGGAGCAGTATAACTCTGGTGTAGCTATTGATCGTGATAAGTTCAATGCTCAGAATGCTTTGGTTGTCCGTCAGGCTAATGCTCAGTGGCGTCAGAACTCAACAACTATTAATACCTCTGCTCAGAACGCAGCTAATGCACAGACTGCAGCTACCACCAACGCCTTGTCAGCCTCTATGATTGAGACGGTATGGCAGCGTGAGCGTGATATCATGGACTTTAGCTTTAGGGCAGACGAGGCAGCTACAAACAGGGCTCTTAGTGTATTCCTGGCGGGTAAGCAAGACGACCTGCAAAAGCGCACAGATAAGAGTGCCAAGGATGCTGCAGCTAAAGAAGCTAAGGGCTACCTGTTAAACAAAATACTATTCGGTTAAGAAGGATACTAAAGTATGGACAAAGGTGAATTTGCATACCGTAAGAACCTAGAGAACGCTAGAGCTGCTTTAGCTCGTCGTCAGGAACTAGATTCGGCAACAGATCAGTTTAAGAACAGTACAGCTGCTGAGACATTGGCAGCTACTAAGCAAGGCCTTATGAGACCCAAGGCACGTCCTGAGCAGCCTGTCTCTGGTGGTATGGCCGAAGGAATGGGTATGGCTCTTATGGAGTCCTTTGCTAAGCGTGACAAAGCCAAACGTGCTGACGCTGAGCGCAGTACAACAGGCGCTATGACTAAAGAAGAAGTTACAAGACCTGAGGCTCGTCCTGAGAATGTAACACCAGCTTTTGGTTCTTTTAAGAGTCGTATGATGCAGTCCGAGTCAGGTGGTGACTCTGCTGTTCAGATTAGGCTTGAGGATGGCCGTACAATGACAGGTGGGTACCAATTTGGTGATGCTCGCCTTGCAGACTACAAGAAAGCTACTAACAGTTCTTTTACTACTAGTCAGTTCCGTAATGACCCTGACCTACAAAACACGGTAATGGACTGGCACATTAGTAGCATCGACTCCGTTATTGATGACCTTGATACAGGCGGTAAGTCTAGGGACGGACTAAGAGCTGTAGCACACCTTGGTGGAACAGGCGGTATGAAGAAGTTCGTAGAGACAAACGGTAAGTACAATCCTTCTGACAAGTTTGGCACTCGTCTATCCGACTACTACAACAAGTTCAGTTAATAAGAATAAGGAATAGCACAGATGCCTATCTTCCCAGGACAATCCCTGACCGCTGAGCCGATGAACGCTCCATACGAAAACCCACCTGAGATGGTAGAACCAGAAGATGCTATTACGTGGCACCTGGACCGCCTCATAGAGCCCGATCGTGCTGAAGCCCTGTTGGACTCCATGGAGTTGGGACTTGACGTTGTAACGCTTACTGAGGGCATCCTACGGGGTGCTGTAATGGACGGACAACATAGTATTGACGTGTCCCTTATCATTGCACCTGTTATCCATGAGTTTATCAAGACTACAGCTGACAAGGCTGGTGTTGAGTACGAAGAGGGTTTCCCTGATGACAGTGAGAAACGTACAGAAGTCAAGTACCAGATCAATTCTAGTAAGGCTAAGAAGATGATTGCTGACTACAGGTCCGGTTCCACCAAGGAGCCAGAAGTAATGGAAGTCAAAGAAGTAATGCCTGAACCAATGGACGAAGCACCTAAGGGTCTTATGTCTCGCATGTCTAAGTTAGAGGGAGATATTTAATGGGTTTCTGGACAGGTATGGCTAACGCCACAAAAGATAGAGCAGACCGTAACGAACGTCAAGATGCTAGAGACCAAGATCAGGCTCAACGAGATAAGATGTTTGACTATGCTAAGGCACAGGACGATCTGGCTATGAAGAGACTAACAGAGCAGGACGCTATTCGTGCTGAAGGGTTAGCCTACGATAGAGCTAACGCTGAGACCGCCGCTGATAGAGCTGACATTGTGTTTCAACAGGGACAAGATGACAGGTCTGTAGCTCAGTCTCAGCTTCTTGCTGATTTGTATGGTACTTCTGTTTCAAGTGGTACTGGTAGAGCTGGTACTAGTGGTTCTTCTACTGGTGTTACAAGTGTTGAAGCTATGAAGACCTCAGGGATTCTACTTAGGGATCGTTTAGAGACTGAACTACCTCAAATGACAGAAGATCAAAAAGCTTTCTATGAACCTTTCTTAAATGATCCTAAAGGCGCACACGGTCTTATGACTTGGGTTAAGTCTCAAGTTGATGACAACAAAGACTTAGGTATGGCAGACATTCCTGATCTTATTCACATGGTTGGTCTGGTCGAAGGTAAGGGTCAGCAAGCCTACACCGATATGACTGAGAAGTTAAGGAATGGTTTTGGAGTTAGCAACCCAGAGGAGATGATTGAGGCTCTTAATGTAGCTAGGGCTTATACAGCTGACACTCTTGTATGGGGTGTTAAACGTGAGGCTCCAACTCAACTTGGTCAAGCTGACGTATATAAGCAGTTTACAACTGAAGTAGGTATGGCTGCTTCGTCGTTTATGTCCTCTAACAAAGATCAACCAACTGAAAAGTCAATTGAGGTGGGTAGACTTTACGGTGTACTAACGAATGGTTCGTCTACTGAAGCTATGGTAAACGATGCTATGTTTAAGTTGTATGATCTTGGTATTGGTCAGCAAGAGGCCTTAGCCTTGCAAGGTCAAAGTGACATTGTAGACAAGTACTTCCTAGGTAGAAACAGTACACCTATTACACCTGTAGTTATGTCAAACGAAGAGGTTCTTGCAACTATCTTGAGTAACCCTACTATCTCAGACGACGAGAAGAGGAATGCTCAGTCCGAGTTTGATGCTCTGAATGGTGTGTCCAGCGGTGTGTCCAGCGGTGTAACTAGCGGTGTAACTAGCCCACCTGCTATGGGTGAGCCCACCAGAGGTGGACCAGGGTTTGACGTAGGTACCCCACTGCGTTCAGACTTAGGTGGTCTCCTTCCTGAGCAGTTAACTGCTATCGATTCCGCTATTCTAGATAACCCAGAACTTGAAGGTGTTGCAACAGCTCTGAAGTCAGGTGAGGCTACCAGAGAAGCCTTAGGTTCTTTCCTGTCTAAGGTTCCTTCTAGAACTGATGACACAATAGGTGTTGTAGCCTCAGGTGGTGTGGCACTCGCAGCTGGAGCTTTGAAAGGACTTGGGGACGTACTAGGATTCATTTCTGGTCTTTCAAATGATGAACGTATGTCACTCGACGCGGCTAAGTTAGATGCAACAGGTGAACGTGTTCTTGCTTTTGCTAACAGAGTTTACAATGAAGGTGCCTACAAGTTTATGAAAGACAAAGACCCTTCCTCTGAGCCTGTTATTGACTCTAATCCAGAAGAGTTAAGAAAACTAATACAGTCTATGCCAGTGCCAGACGGGATGGGCCAGGCATTCCCTAATGATAACACAGGTATTCAAGACAAATCCTTGACAGACTCTCAAGCACTATACGACATCCTGGAAAGTGATATGTCTCAGGCTGTTATTGACGAAGCTATTGTAGCTTTTGAGAGGGATTACGGTGTTGGCTCTGCTAGAGCTGCATACGAAATGATTACTTCCCGTCAATAATAATAATAAGGACTGGAGTCCAACATGAGTACTTTTTCTAACACCTTCAAGCCACAAGACATTGACCAAGAGGTTGACCAGTTTGGTCGTCCAATAGACGTAGTTCAGGATAGTGTTGACTCTCTTGAGGCTACCTCTTTGGACGTACCTACCCCAACCCCCACTCCTGCTCCTGCTCTTGTAAAAGAAGAGGCAGAAACCAGTACAACGCCTACTCTCGATAAGTATAGAGGTTCCGCACAGGTAGAAGAGCCTAAAGATAGCTTAACCCCAACTCTTGATAAGTATAGAGGTTCTTTATCTAGTCCACAGTCCACCACCACTACACCTACCTTAGACAAGTACCGTAACTCTGCAGGGCCTTCTGCAGCTGATTACAATCGTGCTGACTCTTTGTTGCCAGAGGGTATCGCTCCTAAGTCCTACTCAGCCGATGATATCTCTGAGAACGATGACTTGTATAGTATCGTGTACAAGTACATGGATGACAGATACGGTATCCAATCTCTTGAGGGTGTTTCTAGGAAGAACGTAGTAGAGAAGTTCTTAAATAACCGTCGTGGCGTATATATGTCAAACTCTATTCGATCCCTTGCAGAAACAGACTATCTTATTGATGTCAGAAATAACCCTGAGCGTATGGAAAAAGCAGGGCGTGCCTACAACCTCTATCAACAAATGGCTGATATAACTTCAGACGAAGTATCTTGGTCAGAGGTGGGTGATGCTTCTGTAGACGTTATACGTACTCTAGTACTTGATCCAATTAACCTAGTTACATTTGGTATTGGTAAGGTTGTAGGGGGCACTGCTACAAGGGCTGGAATTAAGACACTAGAGACCTTTGTTATGCGTGAAGTACGGTCTAGGATAGCAGCTGGTATCTCTAAAGAGGTTATCGAGAAGAGCACTTCTGAAATCTTTAAGAAGGCTGCTGTAGCTGTTGCTGCTGAAGGTGGTGAAGAGGTTGCTAAGTTTGCCGCACAGATGGCTGCTAAAAAAGGTCTATCCCGTATCACAACTCAGGCCGGTGTCCGTGAGATCGCGGCTAGTACTGTAGTTGATGCTATTGCTGGCTCAGGTTTCGAGTACCTATACCAGAACCAGTTAGTAGACACAGAGGTACAAGACGAAGTAAACAGACACGCAGTTGGACTTGCAGCTGTAGCAGCCATTGGTATGGGTGTGCTTGTTGGTGCAAAGGTTGCAACTCGCGGTTTGTCTGACACAGCCCTTGTAAGTCGTGTCGTAAAAGACGGAGACCCCAAGTCTGTAGCAGACGACCTTACATCTTCTATGCAAGATTACTTTAAGAAAGAGATTGACGATGGTTCTTCTTGGGCCTCTAAAGTTAATACAGGTGAAGAGCTAAACGTACAAGATACCGAGTTCTTTATTGACTTACTGCTTGGTGTGTCCGACAAGGAAGGCTCAGTTATCTTTAAGGGCTTGGCTCAGTCCATGCAAGAGGGTGGTTTCTACTTCGCTAAACGTGATGACCAAGACAAACTGTCTAACTTCGTAGCTGACTTTATCTCAGAAATGGGTGATGACAGTGTTCGTGATATTGTTAAAGTATTTGAAAAGACCTCGGGAACTAAGCTGACAGGTATGAAAGAGGTTGTACGTGACGGTGTGTCAGAGACACTCGACGAAGTAACAGCTGAGTCTTTCTCTAACGCCTTCGCTAAGAAAATGAGTAACTCAGCAAGGAGTATGAACAGTGCCTCTCAGGTTGCTAAGCGTCTAAGTATCGACGTAGCTGATATGGATGTCGAGCAGTACCTGTCTGAAGCTTTGGGTATGGGTCTTATGGGTCCCATCAAGGCTGGTGATAACTCTGTTAGCCGTGGTATTGATATGATTGCCGCCGGTCAGAACAGATTTATTCGTACTCTTGTGTCTCACCCTTCGACATCCATCCTGAACGTCATGGGTTACGGTGTGTCGTCCACTATGGGGTCTGCTAACGACATTCTTAGGGGAACTATGCACCTCGGAGCTGGTACCGTTCAGTCCCTTATCGGTATGTCCAACAAAGGTGTTGAAAGAAAACGTATTGGTATGGCTCTCTTGAAGGCTAATGCTAACAGAATTAATTTAGTTTTAGACAGTGACATGACACAAGCTGCCTATAAGTCTGCTTTGTTACGCAGTACAGGGGCCCTTAGTAGATTGGGTAGAGTTCAAGCTGGTGGTGTTGATACGTCTAAGTCAATGAAAGCTATTCTTGGAGAGACTAAAGCCGGTAAAGTAGCTGAGACTTACGTAGAGGCTATGCAAACTGCTACCTTTGTGCAAGCACAAGACACGATGACCAAGGCTCAAGAGTACGTATTCCAAATGGATAAAGCTCTTCGGATAACCTTTAACAAGTCTTGGAATGAGTTCTACGTAGGTGACGATGCAGCTAAGATTATGGCAACTAAGGAGTACCAACTCCTAGAGCAGGGTGCTGTAGGAAAGGTTATGGAACATACGTTCTCTAAGTCTTACAAGGGTACAGGTCTCTTAGGTGAGGTAGCTGGTGCCATTGAGGATGTACGTAATATCCCAGGCCTCGGTATGATGATTCCTTTTGGTCGTTTCTTTAATAATACCATTGACTTCACAGTCAAGAACACACCAGGTGTAAACACTATCGCTAAGCTTGCAGGAAAGTACCCTGACAAGACGCATGGGGAGCTTGTGACACAGGGTATGATCGCTGGTGGCCTAGTGTATGCTATGGCTGGTAATGAGCAGGAGAAGCGTCGTCAGGGACTTGGTATGTACGACAGTGTTGACCCTCTCACGGGTGAGGTTTTCTCGCAACAGTATGACTACCCGTTATCCTTGTTCATTGCAGGAGGAAGATACCTCTCTTATCACCTAGCTGGTGAGACCCCACCTAAGGAACTCGTAGCTCAACTCGGTAAAGACTTCGGTGGCGGTGGCTTAACTAGAAATCTATCTACAACTGGTGGTGTTGTTATTGATGCTTTTGAGGCTCTTCTTATGGGTGAGATGGAGAAGGCAGGTGACTTGTTCTCAGAATCCATCGGTGGTATCGGTGCTCAGGCTATCGGTGGTTTTACAAGACCTCTTGAACCCCTAGACGCTATTGTAGGTCTTGTTGTTGGAACTGAGATGCGTCCACAGAACGTAAAAGATGGTAACTCTTTCCTAGGGAAGGCCTTAACTTATGTAGACAACATGACTCAAGCCTTTACAGGGGAACCCTTCAATGACGTTAGGGTTAGTTCTGCACAAGGTGAGATGGATGCTCAAACAACCAAGAACTTAGCTGCTCGTATTGTACGTAACACAGATGCTCTCCGAATTATGAATGTAATGGCGTTTGACTCATGGGACTTGAACGCTTCGTACAGGGCCTCCAAGATGGTAGCTGGTGCAGCCAACGAGTTTAACCGTATGATGTTTGAAGAGATGGACAGAGTAGCTAGCGGTATGATGAACGACACTGTGTTTCGTAACTCCACTACCGAAAAGCAGAGAGAAGCTTGGAAGAGTGCTGTATCTGTAATACGTGAACGTGCCCGTGCTCGGTTAGCTTATGAGTATACAGGTGCGCAGTCTACTTTTGCTGACATGTTGACTATAACAGACAAGTATTCTCCCGACCTTGTATCAAAGTCTCTTGATGAACTAAACTACCCAGAAGACTTAGGTGACTTAGACTATGGTCAAATGGCCTTGTTGCAGTCTAGACTAGAAACACAGGCTGATATAGACACGTACTTTAGGGATGCTACTGTAAACGTGAACCCTTAAACGAAGAAAAGCCCCCTCCAAGTTTCCAAGGAGGGGGCGAGTTGATTAGTCTAGTTAGTTTTTATATTGAAGGAGTAGGTCTGCATACCTAAACGCTTCTTCCACGAGTTCTTCTGCTCGTGCTCTACCTCCTCCTGATAGCAACCCTGATAGTACTGAGGCTGCTAGTACCACCCTCTGCGGGGAGTGTTCTTTAGGTGGTGGTGGAGAAGGGGTGTCCTTAAACTTATTACTGAAGGCCTTAGCCTCCTGTTCCAGCGTTGGAGTAGGGGGCTTCTTCTGTTTTGGGGCCATTACACTTTCCTAGCTGTTGATATTAAACAAGTGTATCATAAAGACAACAGTCTGTCAAGTACAATTATATCTTCTCCTTGTAGAAGGCTCGGACCCACATCGCGCATATGTCTGAACGAACAATATCGTCCAGTCCGAACTCAACGATAGGCACTGGTAACTTGTACTTCTTAGCAATGTTAGTGATGATAGTAAGACCTGAGTCACCCCGTAGGTCTGTCTGTTGGATATCACCATTGAGTACGATAGTAGTGCCTTCTCCTACTCGTGTAAGTAACATCTTTAACTCAGCTGTTGTAATGTTCTGAGCTTCGTCACAGATAATAAAGGCATCATCAAAGGAACGTCCCCGCATAAGAGCTAACGGTGCAATCTCAATGTTACCTGACTTGAGTGCAATCTCAACAGAGGCTTTACCTAAGTGCTTAATCAGGATGTCTAACACAGGCAACGCCCAAGGTGCTACCTTGTCTAAGAGTTCTCCTGGAAGGATACCGATGTCCTTGCCTACTGAGACCATAGGACGGGTAATAACAATCTTCTCAATCTGCTTAGTCAAGTACATGTCAGCGGCTAGTGTAGCTGTAACGTATGTCTTACCTGTTCCAGCTGGACCAAACACGATAGTCTGTTGAGAACTACTAATAGCCTTGATTAACTCTCCTTGTTTATCTGTCTTAGGGATAATACCAGAGGCTGTCTTCTTAGCAGCACCCTTGTACGTAGGCTCGGCTGTCTTACGTGATCTTGCTTTGGGCTTTGCTTTCTGTTGTACCATGTAGTTTGTCCTTTATATTGGTTAGCAGTTTAGGCACATGCTAAGGTGGGTCTCTGGGTTAACCCCCATCAGGTAATTCCTAACGGGCCAGAATACCTAAATAGTACACTAAGTGTACATCTAAGTCAAGCCTTAACGAATAGGACAAGCACCAGTAGAGCAGGCTTCGTCCAGTAGGTCATCGTCGGACTTGAGGTTAGTAAGGTCTACAGGCCACAACGAGTTAGCGTACTCGCGGTATACCTCTTCTGTTACTACTTCCTGCGGCAGATAGGCGTAACCTAGGTCCAGTGCAGTCTTAGTTGGGTCATTACGGTAGATGAATGATACACCTACATACGTGTCCCAGTTCTCCAGAATCCAAGAACGGATAGCTGGTACTTCGCTAAGGTCGTAGCTGATCGTTACCGAACAGTTATGGTCTACGTAGTTGTCCATCATCAACTTATAACGATTAAGCTGTAGAACAGCTGTCTCGATGTTGACTTCCTTACCGTCTACAATATCAAACTTAACGTCTTCATAGGCTACAGGGAACGTAATGAGAACCGAGTCTGGCTCGAATGGCTTCTCAATGATCTTGTAACCAGCTGACTTCATGGTTGGGATGATCTCGTCGTGCTTAGAGAACGTCACGTTGTTGAAGAGATACTTGCCTAGTGGCTTGTGTACACCTTCTGTCGTGTCCATGATCTTTGACAGGGTTCCCGATGGCTTAACGGTTGTAACCAGCTTGGCCCGTGGAAGACCCAACTCGTCTGCCATACTGTTAGCACCGTTCTTAGCTGCCGAACGCAGTGACTGGAGCATAGTCTCGATGTTGTTCTGACCTGTGTGGTGGTCAAGGAACTTAACGATACCTGTAGCGCCTACACCACAGAGGCGAAGGAACTCATTGAGCTCGTGCCATGACCGCTGAAGAACACCATCGTCAAGATTAACGCATGTCTGACGATAGTTAGCCCGTGCTACGATCTCGATAGCCTCTTGCAGTCCACCGAAGTCCTGAAGGAACTTACCCCAGTCTACTTCAACGAGGTTACAGAAACTCTTGTTACCAAGGAGAATCTCGGCGCAAGGGTTAACTCCTTTGAAGTGTGGTGCTCGACGCTTAGCTGCCTCTGCGTTGATAAACCCTGGCTCGGACCCACCAGCTTGTACCATCTTATCGAAGATGTAAGACAGTTCCCACTCTGTTGGCTTCTTCTCAAACACTACAGAGTTGTTAGACTGCTGACGGTGCTCGTTGTTGTACAACCAGAAGTCTTTCTTAGCTGAGATAAAGTCATCAACTTCGGAGTCGTTGACCGGTACAAGTGCAATCTCTGCTGAACGACGAGAAGACAATGTGGTACCCATGTGGTTAAGAACGTCAAGGATATCCATACGTGTAAGCAAGGCACCTGCTTTGACGTTTAAGATTTCACAGATACGTGCAAGTGCAAGGTGGATTGTGTCGTCACCCGAACTAATCCAACCGTAACCCTTGAGGCGTTCACCTGCTGCACGAATCTCTGTGTAGTCAATGGTGATACCGTTAACTGCATCTTTCATAGCAAAGATTTTACCTAGTGCCTTGGCCCAAGCCTCTGCACTGTCACCGATCTTAAGGTGCCACTCTTTGAGACCATCTGCGTCAGTGGTAAACCAAGCTTGATTGTTTGGGCAACCCTTCGGATCACCTAACTTCTTTGTAGACCGAACAGTGGTGAGTGTAATAGGTTTAGCGAACCCGTTAAGGGTGCCTACCACTGGCTCAAAGCCAACACCACAGCCTTGCAGGAGGAGCCACATGGCGTCTACAATGTCGTGTACTGTTTCTACTCGACCGAAGGAGCAGTTGAACTGGGATGCTTCCCGCGTCTTAGCTACCTCGGTACCTCCTAGCCACAGTGTACGGCCTGATACAGTGGCTTTACGTGTAATCATGAGCTCACGTAGCTTACCGAGCTCTTCGGTCTGTAGTGCGTCTAGTTGAGCACCCTTTGCTCGTTCCCACAGCCACTGCTGGTGTGAGATAACGCGGTCAACAGTCTCTGTCCATGTCTCAAAGCTGCCATCATCCTTCGGACGGTTGTAGGTACGACGTGTTACTACTTCAGCGCGGGTAGAGAACTCTTGGTGATTGGTTGTCATGTGTAGTAATCCTTGGTTTATTTAACTGGGTTGGTAGTTATACTATAGTTTGGTGTACAAGTCAAGAAGTATCTACCTGTTATCACCTGATCCTTGAATCTTTCCTCGTAGCTCTCGGCTATCCAGCTTCTCTACATTAGCGTCTAACATGGTCTGAAGGTTGCCTTGGAAGTAATTGGCTAAGGCTGTGGCATAAAAGACTACATCACCTAACTCCTTGATGATGTCAGCACTTTCTACCCGTGTGCTGTCACGCATAAGCTTCTTGACCTTCTCAGCCACCTCCCCTGCCTCACCTACGAGGCCTAGGGTGTTCTCTACGAGGCGTGTGGTACCCTCGGTAATGATCTTGTCTTCTACCCACTGTGAGTAGTCCTCTGGTGTGTATGGCTCGTTCATGTGTCTAGTTCCTCTGCTACTACTGCTGATACGTGAATGTCGTCAATGTCGTACAACGCATTTAAGATACTGTCTGAGATTATGTCTTGCCTAGCCTTTGTATCTAGGTCCCAATAAAAGAAGTCGGTGTCTACTCTGACTTTCATTACTACTTCATATTCTATAGCCATACTGCTTATCCTTTACTGTTTGTTACCGTACTCTTTGCGTAAGGTATCCATTGAAATCCACTGTGGTTCGTACATACCGTCAGCTACGTTACGTTTAATTACAACACCAGTCCACCACTCCTTGTTGGCTTGTCCAGCCCAACTCTCTGGTGCGCCTTTGTAACAACCAAGAACTGAACCAATAATACCGTTACTACCAACGTCGTCCTTAAAGTACATACCACGTTTGTGGCTATGACCGACACTGACAGAGCAGTATCGTTTCTGGAGTAGACCATATGCGTGATGCATACCACTAATGGCCCTGCCAAAGTTACCAGCACCCACATAGTGAGCGTAGTCAACACCATCATAATTGTGAATAGCAGGTGCTCCATTCTCATATTGATGGTACTCGTTAAACCACTTGTTGGTCTGTAGGTGTTCAAAGGAAATCCCATACTTCTTACCTTCTAGTCGGGGGTCAAACGAGATTGCTGTCTTAATACGTGCCTCGTGATTACCCTCGAAGCCATACCATGCTGGCTTACTCCGTTTACTCTTCTTGAAGCGGTAACGCAATAGGTCTTGTGACTCGTTGTACGAAGCAATGTCACGCTCGTAACTCTGTGCTACAAGGTTCTTAGGTTTCTTTGTGTCATAGGAGTTGAGTGACTTAATATCTGCACCATCCCCTAGGTCTACGCAGTAATCAGGTTTGATATCGTGAATGAGACCACCCAACCAATCAAACCGTTCGTTACTAGTCTCAGGTGAGGAGTGACCACAACTCCAAGCGATGACTGTCTTACCTTGTCCTGCTTTACTGATACTCATTTGTCGTTCTCCTTTGTCCATTCCTCTGGTATAACCTTGTCCGAGTATAGGAACCCATTCTTGTCACACCAGTCTCCGTAGGTACTCTTAGCACCCTTGTACAGCTTGGCTCGTGAGTTACTAAAGACGAAGCGTATGTCCTTGTGTGGATACTGCTTCTTGATCTCCTTGTGTTTACGTCTATCTTCTGATACGAAGCGACCCTTAGTCTCGATGATGATACCGTTTGATAACACGAAGTCAGGTGTATACGATCGTTCCTTACTGTCCAACCACT
>Ga0222644_1000262_pt1 | contig 21167 bp, 21 predicted proteins | sample AntAcemetagen291_FD_179800 | JGI IMG/M metagenome (GOLD analysis project Ga0222644, IMG submission 179800) | Saline water microbial communities from Ace Lake, Antarctica - #291 | ecosystem: Environmental > Aquatic > Non-marine Saline and Alkaline > Saline | place: Antarctica: Ace Lake...
TACTTTTCTAATTTATCATCATCAGAAAATAATTCCTCCTTTTGAATATTCATCTGAGCTATTTCCTCTGATAAAAACTCTTCTTGAAGTTTTAGATCTTTGAGCTCATTATACTGCTTATACATAAAAAGAGCACTGTTACCGTCAAAAAGAAGCATCCATACGAAGAATATCCCAATAGAGATTCCATACTTATATTGAATGATTTGATCTAATAGTTTCATTTCAGATTATTGCAAATGTAAAAGGTAAGCATGAGATTAACTTACTACTAAATTGATAGCTGTATGCATTACCATACAGAGTGCTCTGTACTCTCCCACTTGTCTTGACTAGTGAGCACTTTCTCCATAATCTCACGTACAGATCCTTTGCCTCCTGAGGCCTTGGTCACTATATCTACTTCTTCTTGTACAGCCCACGCTGCGTCTGAAGGGCACGCTTTTATGCCGCACATACGCATCACAGATAGATCAGGAAAATCGTCACCCATATAGAGAGCGTTTTTTAAATTGATCTGAAGCTTAATTTCTAATTCTTTGAGAAGTTTACGCTTGTCAGGTACGGCAGTATGTATTTCTGTAATACCTAAATTTCTTAACCTCTTACGCACGCCGTCATTATCACCGCCGCTTATGATGATAACGTTATATCCTTGTTTCACTACATACTGGAGTGCAAAACCGTCTTTAATATTAAAGTCACGTCGCATCTCACCATCGCTAGAAGCGATCACCGTACCTGAGGTAAGCACACCATCTACATCTAGAATAAAAGTATCTATACTGCTAAACCGATCCAGAATCATTGGTCTTATTGATTATCTCTCCACTCGTACACCCAGCTACTCTGTATCATCTCTAGATGTCCTTCATTAGATTCATCTTTTTTTCCTTCAAAGTTAGGCAACTCGAGTACCCAAATAAGTAAGTCTGTAAATCGGATTCTATAGATTTTAGCTTCTGTAAAATCATCACCAAACTTCTCATAAAGTGCTAGTGCTACGTCCTCATAATCGCCCCAATTTATCGGTGGCTCAAAAAATTTATTTTCGCTCATCTTTTTTTAATGTCCTATAATGGTGCTTTGATCTGGCACTGTCACTTCTATATCTGAATTGATCACACACTGGCACCCTAACCTAGAATTAATACGTGGATTTATAGCTCTATCTATGAAATCCTCTTCTTTATCAGATATCTCTGGTAAGTTATCCATTCCTTTTTCTATATATACTTGACAGGTACTGCACGCACATACTGCACCACAATTATGATTGAGATGGATGTCATGATCGTGAGCTGCATCAAGTATAGTATCGCCTTGGTTTACTTCTACAGAAACCTCTCTACCAGGCTCCGTTTCAAACCTAAAAGTGACTTTATGTTTATTCATTTTTTATAAGAGTACAAATCTAGTATTAATGCCGTATTTATTCGTGTGTCAAAGAAGTAACAAAATCAAGCAACTATTGTTGGCCTAATCTCATCTCACAGTCTAATAAACATTGATTTTCATAGTAAGATAACGCACCATATAGCAGAGTCTATTTACATTTGTATTTTAATCGTAGAAAATGATAAAAACCCGTTACATAATTCTTAATCTCATCTCTTTATTCCTGGTACTCCATACATCAGTAAATGCCCAGTCTCCTTTAACTATATTGGGGAAGCCTTACGTTTCATTTGAGTTGGCTTCGTTTTCTGAAAATTTCAAAACAAAAAATCCAGAGGTATCATTTCTACCTACACTGAAAACCTACAAAGAAGACCATACAGAAGATGGAATCGCTTTATCATATAATGCCGCTATGGCACTATCTAGTGTTGCACTCTATGATAGTGGGTTCAGCTATGAGCAATATACAGGGACCATGCCACTGGGTATCTCGTGGGGAATGTCACTCACTGAAGTACAAGACAAGATAGGTTTAGGACTTGATTTCACTGCAGATAACGACTTTATCCGTAAGCACACTACAGATGATTATGAGATGTCCTGCTACTTCTCAGATGGCAAGCTGGATCACATTAAAATCACAGCGTCTTCTGCTACCATTACTCAAAACATACCTAACACAGTAGCAGCCACGGGCATTAGACTCGTGCCTGACGGGATCAAAACAGAAGGAAATGTGATAGATGGAGAAGGAACTATGACGTGGGGATCAGATATGGCAAAATATAAAGGAGAATGGTCCTATGGTCTTCCTCACGGGAGAGGTCAGTATGTTGATTCTTTTGGAAACAAATATGAGGGAGATTTCAAACTGGGCTTCTTTTGGGGACAAGGGACACTCAGTTCACCGTCAGCAGGTTTCGTGTACTCTGGGGAGTTTGCTATGAGTAAAAAGCATGGTGATGGACGAATAGAGTACAGAGCCAAAGAAGTAATATACCAAGGCACGTGGGTACAAGACATCATGCACGGAGTAGGAAACTATGCTATAGGTGCTCGCTATATCTATAGGGGACAGGTAGATAAAAATGCCTTTACAGGAAAAGGTAGAGTAGAAACTCCAGATGGATATGTAGATGGCTATTTCAAGAATGGAAAACCACACGGCATATGCACTCAAGGCACCAAAGATGAAATGACTACACTCAAAGGCAACTTCTCTAATGGAAGGAAAGACGGTGTATTTGACTTAGAGTCGCTAGGAGTGACCCGTAAGGTGGTTTATCAAAACGGCATAGAAGTAAAAACAGGACCGGCTAATGGTAGCCTAATCCCTAAGTAATAATTGGAGAGCAGAACTACTTTTTTGCTCTAGAGCGATAATTCGCTCATTTATAATAGTCTTCAATTTAGTGTTACTGTCATTATAATTGAAGACAGTGAGCAACGTGTATCCCTCAACTAAGTCTACATTAAACTTATCCGAAAGTAGCTCACCTAGCTTTACAGACTTCAAGGCATCAGCGGTGAAACATGCCATAAAACTAATAGCAGAATTCTGCATTAAGTTTAGCTGCACTCCGGCAGTGTTAAACGCATTGAAAATAATTTCTAAATTATCTTCTACGATAAAAGAAAAGTCCTTAGATGCTATAGTAATAAGTGATTGATTTTCTTTTACAATATAGCACTGCGTCTCATTCAGAGTTCGGCTAGCATTTTCTAGGACCACTGTACCAGGCTTTGTTGGGTCTAAAAATGACTTGACATAAAGAGGTATAGCTTTACTTTTTAGCGGCTGTATAGTCTTCGGGTGAAGCACAGATGCCCCGTAATAAGCCAATTCTATAGCTTCGTTATAGCTGAGTTTAGGTATAAGTACTGCATCCTCAAATCTACGTGGATCAGCATTCATCACACCATCCACATCTTTCCATATAGTTACAGACTCTGCGTCTAAAGCGTAAGCGAATATGGCTGCCGTATAATCTGACCCTTCTCTCCCTAAGGTAGTATTCTTATGATTAAGACCCCTACCTATGAAACCTTGAGTAAGGATAGTCTGCCTTTCTATCAATGGCTTTAGACTCCCATTTATAAGAGGAAGACTCTCTTCCCATAAAACATTTGCAGCCCTATTTTTATTCGTTGTAATCACAAAATTACGGGCATCAATCCACCTGTTTCTATACCCTATCTTATTCAGATAAGTACTTACTACTTTCGTACTAAGTAATTCTCCAAATGGAACAATTCTATCGTATTCTATATCGTAAGAGGAAGACTCATCTCGTTTTTTTTCTATAATACACTCTAGTTCTATGAGCAGATTATCCACTTCATAGAAATCATACTCATCTATCTGGAGCTCATCTGTAATGAGCTGATGAAAAACTCTCACCTCCTCAAAGAGTTGCTTTTTAGATTCTTTATTATAAAAATAGGCATCTACTAGCTGCTCCATCTTATTGGTAATCTTACCCATAGCTGAAATTACTACTACTAGAGGACCTTCACCGTGTGCATTCAGCACTTTTGAAACGTTCTTAACTGCGTCTCCACTCTTTACACTTGCTCCACCAAACTTGAATACTCTCATTAAAGATTAAATTTGCTGCAAACTTATCCAATTATATAGTAATGAGAATTAACCAAGTCATAAGTCTGAGTCAATTTATTGCTGACCAACAAAGCAAGCACCCAGAAGCCACTGGAGACTTATCCAAGATATTTAGGGATATAAAATTTGCAGCCAAAATAGTAAACCGTGATGTGCGTAAAGCAGGACTAGTAGACTTACTGGGAGCCCACGGTACGGTAAATGTACAAGGTGAAGAGGTGAAAAAACTAGATATCATAGCAAATGAGGAATTTAAAGCTTCACTCACACTAGGTGGAGACTGCTGTGCAATCATCTCAGAAGAAGAGGAAGATATACATCACATAGAGACTACGCTCAATGTAAATAGTAAATACATCATAGCTATGGATCCTCTAGATGGTAGTAGTAATATAGATGTAAATGCGAGTATAGGAACTATATTCTCTGTATACCGCAGGATAAGTCCAGTGGGTGGACCTGTGACTATGGCGGATGTACTCCAAAAAGGGACCAATCAAGTAGCTGCTGGCTACATCATATACGGAAGTAGCACTATGATGGTATTCACCACAGGAAACGGTGTAGATGCTTTTACACTGGATTCATCTATTGGTGATTTCTGTCTGAGTCATCCTGACATTAAAATACCACAAGATGGCACTATATACTCTATAAATGACGGTAACTACGACCGCTTCGAGCAAGGAGTAAAAAACTATGTAGACTACTGTCGTAACTCTACCATAAAAGAAGCATACAGTGCCAGGTATATAGGCAGTATGGTGTCTGACTTTCACCGTAACTTATTAAAGGGAGGTATCTTTATGTACCCAGCTACCACAGATTCACCTCATGGTAAATTACGTCTTATGTTTGAAAGTAATCCTATAGCATTCATCACGGAGCAAGCTGGTGGTAAGGCCACTACTGGAGATGGCACACGCATACTAGATCTAGAACCTACTGAGATACACCAGCGTAACCCTGTATTTATGGGAAGTCCCAATATGGTGGATAAAGCAGAATGGTTTATTAAAGGATAAAAAGCATAAAACAGTATTTGGTACAACGTCTAAAAGGCTGTTAACCAGACTGACTACATTGTTCTTTTCATCAGATCAAAGACCCTACTGACCAGAGTCAAACCTAGAGTAATATGTAGAAAAAGACAAAAAGGCATAAGCCAAAGTAAATAGACCTAGAAATATTGACTACAACACTGTTTACTGCTTCTTCGTTAGGCTCTCATAGAGCAGCAATGATTAGTCTATATTTGGATAGAAAAAATAAAAACAAACTTTGCTCTTAATATAAATATCCACCAATAATTATGTGTTTAGCGGCTATAAATTGGCCATCTTTTAAGGAATGTGCGACTTATAGATACAGGATATTTCTATTTTAAATAAAACGAAAAAACGATACAGTAACAATGAACAAAACATACATCATTCTAATAGCATTACTACTAACTACAAGTGTTTTTGCTCAAAACCAGAAGGGTACGTTTACAGATGAAAGAGATGGAATAGAATATGGGACAATTAAGATAGGAGAACAGGTTTGGATGTCGTCCAATTTAAGTTTTCAAAATGCTACTTTTCGTGGATGGCAACTCGATTGGTTTGATGAGAATAACCAAGAAATCCTATTACAACAATACGGATTGCTGTATCATTACAGAACTGTTTATAAAAACAATAAAAATATTTGCCCGTGTGAATGGCACTTGCCTTCTATGGACGAGTGGGAGGTTTTATTCACTTCGTTAGGAGGAGAAGAGAAAGCTGTCAATCAACTAAAAAGTGACCATAATTGGAATACTACAAATGGCAATAATGAAAGTGGGTTTAATGCTTTTCCAGGAGGGGACCTAAATTCTGATGGTATGGACTTTAGTCGGTCTAAAACTGTATTTTGGAGTTCTTCAAGTATTAAAGGCACTTTTAATGAAAATGGATACCCTAACTATGGGCACTATGCCGTTTTAATTAGTGGGGGTATAAGCAGCTTTGCGACAGAAACTTCAAGCTATTCTATTCGATGTTTAAAAAACAATTCGACTAGAGACCAATTCAATGATTCTTTAAATTCAGGGGATTCTTTTTATAAAAAACCATGCCATACTAAAGACAGTTCACACTATGGCCTATCCATTGGCGACACCACCCAAGGAGGTATTGTATTTTATTTAGACAGTTCAGGACGCCATGGCTTAGTAGCGAAAGCAACTGATGAGGGTAAAAAAAACTGGAAGCAAGCAGTTAAGGATTGTAAAAACTTAACTTCGGGGGGGCACACCGATTGGTATTTACCATCCGAAGACGAATTACACACAATGTACCTCCGCCGTCACAAGATTGGAGGGTTTGCTAAGGACTACTATTGGAACTCTAGGGAAATTTCAGAAGATGGAGCTATGGTACAGCATTTCTATCTAGAAAGACATATCGTCTCCCAAAAAGACTCTAAGGAGAACGTTAGGGCAATTCGATCTTTTTAACAGTTTACATATTCAATGCTTGAACTAGCTAAAAGTATATTTTACTTTTGGAAAGGGTATCTCACTCAATTCTCTAATCACTTTTAAGCAGATAAAATCTTCCTGGTAATTTGTGAGGACTGTGGTAGTTAGTAAAATGGCAAATAAGAACAAATACACTATCAAAAAACTTAGTCAAGATTGAGAATCTCATATTAGAAATAATGGGACAGGGCTATCTATGGCTCCTTGGGATACAGATGATTTTGCTATTATTCGTCCACGGTTTTTAAAGATTCTAAAAGCCACTCAGACCAAAGCCCTATGGAAAAGTAGCTATGCAGAAGGTGGGTAATCAAACAATACAAGCTATTTTAGGACATGGCTTCTCAGAGACGAACCTATACCGAGTAGAGACCTTCCTCTCTCCTACTAGTATAGCTTCTCTGCGTCTGATGCAGATTATTAGCTTCCAGAAAAAGGGACGTCTTCGTGGCCGCCATGGAGTAGATGTCATGTATGAAGATAACGTGGTATACTTACTTGTGAAAGAATAGTTTCCTAGTATACGACAAAAAGGAAATTTTTACTTATTTCAGTTTATAATGAAGATATTCGTATGCAACACAAGTAATAACCGATAGCTCAAAGTAAAAAAAAATCATCAAATGTTTACTCCATTTAGAAAAATAAGACAGCAACTCATTAGCGAAAATAAAATGACGAAATATCTACGGTACGCTCTTGGAGAGATTATTCTGGTGGTGATAGGAATTCTCATCGCACTACAAATAAACAATTGGAATGAGGCAAAGAACCAACATAAAGTATTGAATGACTTACTACAAAGTATTGCCAACGGAGTACAGTCCGACCTAAGAGAATTAGCCTTGCTCTCAGAGGCCAGAGCAAACATTGTGATAAAAATAGATTCTATTTATGATAAGTATAGCTCTCTAGATAAAAAAGTATTAAATATTGAAGAGGCATCATACGTTAATTTTGCATTTTCAAATATTTTAAACACCATTCATTTAAATACCCATCTAAGTGCATTTGAGTCTTTGAAAAACTCTACATATTCAGGTAAGATTCAAGGTACTGACTTGGCGTTACTCTTAGGTACCTACTATACCTCTGCAGATAAAATCAGAAACATAGAAGATCGACATAACCAAACTATAAAAAAGCTTGAGCAAGATTGGGGGTCCCATTTTAGAAATAATGGTGGAAGTCTATTTATGGCTCCTTGGGATGCAGGCGATTTTGCAATTGCTAGTCCACGGTTTTTAGAGATAATGAAAGCTCCTCAGACCAGATCTATATGGGAAAAAGGCTATACCGAAGGTGGAGTGGTCAAACAATACCAAGAGCAAATCTTGATGGGCGAGAAACTTATGGAGATGATTCGTGAGTCTAAAACCGAGTTTGACCAGCAAACTAAGCTTGCTTTTAGTGGTATCTTATTCTCCTTTGGAGATGCTGATATCATCAGCCTTCTAATCAACGGAGAGGTACCTACTGGTTTTCAACTAAACTATGCAGCATCAGACATTTTTCGTGGTTATACTTCTAACCAAGAAGACTACTTAGTCATAGAGTATCCGGCCAATAGTTACGCTTGGGCATCAGCCTATTTCTCTATAGATGCTCTATATGGACGAGTAAATGAAATGGATTTTTCTACCTATTCTAAAGTGACAATTGAAATGAGAGGTGAGACCGGTGGTGAGACATTCAAGATAGGAATGAAAGACATCAATGACCCAGCAGATGGAACTGAATCTAAGATTAAAATCAAACTAACAGACGAATGGAAAATCTATGAGTTTCAAACCTATCAATTTCTGACTGCAGATATGAATAGGATAATGGTTCCTCTTTCGTTTGTCTTTGAGGGCCCTATCGGCGAAAAAATAAATATACGATCGGTGCAGTTTAAGAAGGAGTAATTTAAAAATTTAACATAATTCTTAAAAACAACAAAATACTATAACACCTATTAGTCATTTTTAAGCACCTCTATTTTCAATACCCTTTAGCCTTTAGATGCTAAAAACGTAGACACCAAATTCCCTCTTCGATTATAGTACAGATCGGTAATCTATTCACTATCATTGTAGTAAGTTAGGCTCACGTGCAAGACCAACACTATTTTTATTATACATAACTATATTACTTCACTACTAAAATATGCTAAAGTACACTTCATTCTTTTTATTCGTTTTTATTTTAATCACTACAAATACAACTGCACAATCTACTTTAGATTCAATTCAACTCAATAAGGAATTCACTAGTCTAAGTGAAGCTTTGAAAAACCCTGAGAATGTTTATCGGTTGAACTTAAGCAACCAAAACTTAGAATTCTCGGATACCATTTGGTCAAAATTTACCAATCTCAAATACTTAAGTTTAAAAAATGATCACCTTAAAAATATTCCTGCAGAAATCGGGAACTTAAAAAATCTAGAAGTTTTAGATTTAAGTGGGAATGACTTCAAAGTATTACCATCTACTTTTACCAACTTGACCTCTTTAAAAGAGCTATTTTTAAATGATGACAAAAACTTGCAATTAGAAAAAAACATTTCTCTGCTGAGCACACTGCCAAGTCTAAAATCACTTCACGTTGAAAACGACGGATTAAAATCGCTTCCAAAGGACTTCTATAAACTCAGTCATTTAGAGTCACTCTACCTGAATAACAATCAGTTTAAGCAATTACCGATAGAGTTAGAAGGATTAAAAAATTTACAGTACCTAGATTTTCATGACAATAAAATAAACTTGACGCCTCAGTATATGCAAAACCATGCTTTTGGATTTAAAATCAGGTTTTAAAAATTACGAATACCACAACATAGCCTCTGATATTCTAAGATGTGAATGTGAAGATCAAACCACTTCATAAATGCTAAAGTATTATCATCCCACTATAGCACAAAACACCAGTCATCTGTCCTCTTTTAATTTCTCAAATGACTGTGCTTTTTTCAGCTTAGTGTACTGTTTAAAGTAAAGCACCGATCAGCAGCAGAAATCATAGTGAATACGACGTTTATGCTATACAACTAATCGCCATATAACCCCTTAAAAAATCTTATTCATGTATATTGCCGACCTATATAAATATGAAGATACAGGGAGAAAATAAAATGCTACATTATCTTAAAAATGTAATAGCAAATATGCCAACTGGCTGGCTAAGTACGACTACTCATCGACTGGACATTTACGATGAAAAATTAGCGAAAACACAATTTTTAGATCAGTTTGAAACGTTATTTGAAGACAATAACTTTTCATCGTCTGCACTTCACGAGTTACCCACTGCTTATGATTATATCAGACTAGGGCATCCATTGTCTTGCCTGCTGGAATGGTCTATTGCTCATCTTAATAATCTAAAACAAGAGAATGTAATCAGCTTTTCATCCCAGACCATGCCAATATTGGCCATTCTGAGAAAAAACCTAGCAGAAAATACCGCTAGTCAAATCGTATATACAGACGAATTACCTACGTTTTTTGATGCGAAGATCGTACGAAGTGTCTATGGATATAACTTTAGCGTACAAAAAGTAGAGAGTGCAGACGCTATACCTGCGTTTAGTGGAAGTACCATCTTCATCTCATCCAGTGATGAAATAGATACTATTGATCTCCCTAGCGAGATAGACTTTTATATCAGCCTTCACTCCCATCTAGGAAGTGTGCTGCTAGTGAATGGCACTAAAAACGAAAAATACATATCTGACATACAGCACGTAAGAAGAAGAGAAACCATAGCTATGACACCAGCTAATTCTCTGGTAGCCATTAAATCACTAGTAGAGCAGCACACTATAGATGCTGTCAAAAAGGATAGACGAGAATATAAGGCAAGTACCCTAGCCTCTATCAGCACTATTACCAATGCACACTCTAAGGCACTGGTGGCTTCTAGTGGACTATCTATGCAGTATGCTATTATGATGGGGATCATAGATTACTCTAATGAAAATCACGCAGGAAAAACCATCAAATTTATAGTACCTACTAACTGCTATGGCGGTACCAATGACCAAGCAAGGCGTGTAGCTGATTGCATAGGGCACGCTGAGATAGTAGATCTAGCCGTAGATGGAGAAAATGATATGGTGACGAGTATAGATACCGTACTAGCTAAGATAGCTCACGATGACGCTATCCCATACATCATAGCTGAGATACCTACTAATCCTAGAGTAGAAGTACCCGATATGCAAAAACTCAAAGACGCTCTTGCCAAAGAACGCATTACTGCTTCAGGTGCTACTGCTATAGATCCTGTATTTATCTTAGATCAAACCTTCTGTCCTAACATCCACTTTTTAGGGGAGGGAGATATACTCGCATCTGTGCGTACCATCTCCTATGCCAGTGGGTCTAAGTTTCCCAGTGGTGGACGATGTACGGCAGGATACGCTGTAGCCAATAAAAAAGCGGATGCCTTAATGGCTAAAATAGAGCGACACCTCATACTATGCGATAATGAAGCTACGGATCTGCAGTATAAAATACTCGCAGAACAATTGCCTTCTATGAATCAAAGAGTAGCAGATGCGTATACTAATACGCGTGCGTTTGTAGATTTCATCCACGAGACGTTACCCTCAGCCAAAATTAATTTTGTATCAGAAGAACTAGCTACAGATGGATTTACTCCATCCGTATTTTCACTAGACCTGCCTACCAAAGGTGATACTGCAGAAGAAAAAGAAGCCTATAAACGTGAGCTAAATCATAAACTTATAGGTATGATGATCACCCAAATACCCGCAGAAAGCAAGTACTGTGTGAGCTACGGACAGCTAAAAGGCGTGTACTGGACCATCCCAGCTACCTCTACCCAGGGCACTACCAAAGAAGGCGATAAGGACTATATCGCACGTGTGTCGGTTTCAGGTAACATGGATTTGGAAAAACACAAGGAAGTATTTAAAGAGTTTGTGGAAAAAATTTAGAATAACTTAAGGTTGGAAGTAAACAGAAAGAGTCATCCATATTGCATAAAGTACCCTATGAAATATATACTACTATCCTTCCTTTTCTTGATTTCGATACACAGTTATTCCCAAAGCACCCATTGGCCAGGCATCCCACTATTAGATGAAAGTGGTGTTGTATTACTAAATCAAACTACATTTATAGGTGTCATAAGTACTGCTGCCGTTTCTTATGGACTGGCTCAGTTTGTATTCAAGGACAATAAACCTTTACATTTTCACCAGGCTAGAGTTGGTGTGTTTGGCACGCACGGAGGAACTGTCATTATGGAAAACTATGGCATTGAAAAAAGACTCGCACCATGGTTTGGTCTAGGTTTAGAAATCAATAATCAACAGTGGATATACGAAGATGGAAATGGGGCGAGAATGGGATTAAACACCTATTACCGATGGCACTTATGTAGTAAAAAGAAACTCAGTCCATATCTGGAATACGGTGCTAGCTTTTTTTATGGATTCAGTGAATTCCCGCCAAACGGAACTAATTTCACCTTTAACCTCACTACACAACGAGGTGCTGAACATACACTTGATACTAAAGACAAGATCCGCTTAAGCTATGGTCATATTCACCAATCCAATAATGACCTACTTGACCCTAACCACGGTGAAGATGGAGATGGGTTTAACTTCACGTGTCTTATGGCTTTGAAGTAATACGGAGACTAAAACTATATGTACCGTCAAAGTACAGCAATCATCGATAATGCTAATAATATAACCATTGAAATTACCGATATAGTCACTTACTTTGTCAATACTGCACACTATAATGCAAAATAACAGCTATCTTTATTCATTTAAATATGATTATCATCTTGCCGAATTATGTAGGTTAGAATCCAGGCAAATTTTCAATGTAGCAGTAAGGGATAAACTGCTGATATCAGCTATAAAAGTAGACCCTTCTATTAGTGCATTTATTAAAACGAGACTACAGATTACTTCCACCGCAGTAACCTTTGCCCAACTGACAGCGGAAATCAAGAAAGAAGATCTCCGAATAAACGGATTTAATGTGGAGTACCTCATCTGTGAGGGAGACACTACAGAACGTACCGAAAGACGCAAAAAACTAAAAGACATCGGCTATTGTATAGAAGGATATCCTGATTTTAAAACTCCAGATATAACTTACGCTATCTGTCAGTATGAGGGTGTATGGTATTTTGGCAGTATCACCACGCATAATAATGACTGGTATAAGCACAAACAAAAACCCCATTCATTTAGTAATTCTATAGGTATGGATAGTGCCAAAACTCTGGTAAGTATAGCAGCCAAAGGAAATAAATCTAATACGCTACTAGATGCTTGCTGCGGAGTAGGTACCACACTCCTAGAAGCCTGTTGTGCTGGGTTTTACATAGAAGGATGTGACATTAGTCCCGGAGCTGCCAACTACTCTAAGCTCAATCTTGCACATTATAACTACGTATCTACGGTGTACTGCTCAGACATCAAGGACCTAGATAAATCATATGATGCGGCTATTGTAGACCTGCCTTATAACTTATACTCTAGATCAGATGAAGAGGTTACTCGAAATATCATAGCATCTACCGCACGGTTAACCACTAGACTAGTCATAGTATCTATAGCAGATATAGCCGACACCATCCAAAACTCCGGTCTGACAATCATAGATTTTTGTACGATACTAAAAAAAGGAAAATCTACATTCACACGAAAAGTCTGGGTTTGTGAAAGAACGTAGCATTTATGCTTCCTTCTCATAACATAGGTCTAGAAATGACAGACTAAATTAGTATTCCAATCGACAGTCGTTTCTGAGATAAGTCTTGGAACTAAACAATTATGAGAAAATACAGGCTGGAAAAGTTTAATTAAGAAAGAAGCCCTCTAAGAAGAACATAAAACAAATTAAAACTTTTCAAAACTACTTTAATGCAAAATCTGCAGTAGTGATTATGCTTAAGTCAAAAGTATTGCAACACCCTTTCCATTCACAGACTTCTAATTAAATTTGACCTATGCTTATTACCTTATCAGACTCACTTCAATTTAAATGTGGAGCCCGCTTGAAAAATCGATTTATGCTTGCTCCCCTTACCAACAGACAGAGTCATGAAGATGGAATACTCTCAGACGACGAATTTCATTGGCTTACGATGCGAGCCAAAGGGCAGTTTGGCTTAGTGATGACGTGTGCTAGCCATATACAAGAAATAGGCAAAGGCTTCCCAGGTCAACTGGGAATATGGTCTGATGCTCATATCTCTGGGCATCAGAGACTCACTACTAGTCTAAAAAATGAAGGCAGCCTAGCCGTCATTCAACTGCATCACGCAGGCATGCGTTCGCCGATAGAGATTATAAATGAAACTCCAGTTTGTCCCTCAGAGAATACTGAATTTGGTGCTAGAGCCCTAACACTAGTAGAGGTGGAGCAGCTACGAGATGATTTTATAACAGCCGCCGTGCGATCCCAACAATGCGGATATGACGGAGTAGAGATACACGGAGCTCACGGCTACATCATTGCTCAGTTCCTCAGTAGTGAGATAAATAAGCGTACGGATCACTACGGAGGTTCTCTGGCCAATAGATGCCGACTAATAAACGAAATACTCCTTGCCATAAGAGAAAAATGTGGCAACGATTTTCTGGTAGGAGTCCGCCTTTCTCCCGAAAAATTTGGTATGGACTTAACTGAAGTGAAAACTATCTGCGAAAATCTTATCAATGATGGGTATATTGACTTTCTAGACATTTCACTTTGGGATTGTTTCAAAATGCCAGAGGGTGATGAAGAAGGAAATAAAACCCTACTAGATCACTTCGCAGAAATAAATAGAAAAGAGGTGAAGCTCACCGTAGCAGGTAAAATAAAAAATGGTAAAGATGCTGACGCTATTCTGCAATCAGGTGCAGATTTCGTAACCCTTGGAAGGTCTGGCATACTACACCACGATTTCCCTAAGCTGGTCTTGGATAATCCTGACTTCACTCCTGCCGAAACGCCTGTAAGTGAAGCATACTTAGCTAAAGAAGGCTTGAGCCCTACTTTCATACATTACATGAAAAATTGGCCCGGTTTTGTACAGAAAGCGTAGCTTTTGAAAGTTTAAAATTAAGTCGAAATTTAGTTACATATAGCGGTTGTGAACAGTGAACCCGATAGCTATCAAATCAAAGAACGAAACGTAGCCGATTTTGAACGTATGACGGTCATAACTTATACTACACCCGATAGATATCAAATAAAGAATCAACAATTATCCCTAAATTTCGCCCAATGTTTCATTTCCTTAAATCCGAAGCCTCAGATTATAGCTATACACAAATTCTGTTTTAAACAACTATGAATTCAATTGATATCAGAACAGTAGATGTAGCTCAATATATACATCCACTAAGAGAAGGAGGATCGCTCCCTGCCATAGTAAAAGGGGATGATGACTTTTTATACGTACTCAAATTTAGAGGAGCTGGACAAGGAGCAAAGGCTCTGATAGCGGAATTCATAGGAGGAGAACTGGCTAGAGCAATGAATCTCAAAGTTCCCGAATTGGTATTTATGACGCTGGATGACTCCTTTAGCAAAACAGAACCTGATGAAGAAATTCAAGACTTACTTAAATTTAGTGTAGGCCTAAACCTTGGGTTACATTTCCTATCCGGTGCCATTACTTTTGACCCGCTGGTAGAAGACGTAGACCCTCTGATAGCTTCTAAAATAGTCTTACTAGATAGTCTGATTAGCAACATAGACCGCACAGCTAAAAACACAAACTTACTCCAATGGAATAAAGAACTGTGGGTGATAGACAATGGTGCGAGTTTGTACTTTCACCACGATTGGGATAATTGGGAGAACCATCTGACTAGAACCTTTCCGCACATAAAAAACCACGTACTGCTACCCCAAGCTACTAAGCTAGAAGAAGCTGCCAGAGAGACCAAGAGACTTATAAATCAAGATGTAATATCCCAAATCATCTCTAATATACCCGAAGAATGGTTGATAAGCGAATCTAACTCTCTAATCCCTAGTGAGATGAGAGCTGCTTATGCTAAATTCATCCACGCAAAACTCGCTATAATAGACCTATTGATAAAAGAAGCTGCCGATGCAAGATAAATGTACTTTCGAATACGCCATCATACGTGTAGTGCCTAAGGTGGAGCGTGAAGAATTCTTCAATGTGGGTGTGATCCTTTTTTCTAAACGGAAAAAGTATATCGAGATGAAGTATCACATTGATCCAGTGAAACTAAAGGCCTTTTCACCAGAAATAGAGTTAGAACAATTAAACGAATATCTCAATGCCTGGAAGCTCGTGTGCCTAGGAAAACCATCTGGAGGTCCTATAGGTAAAATGGAATTGCCAGACAGATTCCGATGGCTCACGTCCAGCAGAAGCACAATCATACAGAGCTCGAAAACGCACCCTGGACTGTGCCACGATCCGCAAAAAGAATTGGAAGACATATTTGAAAAGTATGTGTTGTGATAGACCGTCAAGTGAAGTCTTAGTCACTTAAATACTGACCAAAGTCACATTGATCCGTTTCCACCTTTGTCCTCCTTTTTATACATTCCGACAAAAGGCGAGATACTCATTTAGAAGAATGCCTACGGTAATAGCGGTATAGTTTATCGAATACAAATTGCCATTCTAAATCCTTCGAGGCACTAGAAAAGTATCTAAGAATGAACAATTATCCTTAAATTTCGCCACAATGCAAAATATATCAAAAACGCTAACCCTTGCTATTATCACAGCAGTAACCATCGCAGCGTGTAACACCACGCATGAAGAAAAACCAATGGAAGACAACGTATTACTCCAAGAGTGGACCGGATCCTATGGTGGAGTTCCCGCCTTTGATAAGATGAAACTAGAAGATGTGAAACCTGCTATGCTACGTGGTATGGAACTCCATCTTATAGAAATAAACAAGATAGCCACTAACGAGGATGCACCTACATTTGAAAATACCATAGAAGAACTAGAACGTGCTGGGCAAGAACTCAATAGAGCTTTTACCTACTACGGAATACTGAGCGGCAATATGTCTTCCCCTGAGTTCAGAGAGGTGCAAGCAGAGCTGTCTCCTCTCCTATCAGAATACCAAACGAAGATTACACAGAACTCAACACTATTTTACCGAATCAAAACGGTATACGATGCAGCCAAAGCAAAACCACTAGAAAGTGAGCAGCAACGTGTAATAGAACTGATATACAAAGAGTTTGAGATGAATGGAGCTCAACTGGATGCTGCACAAAAAGCAGAATACGCAGGAATAAGCACACAACTTTCTACCCTCTACAACACCTTCTCTAGCAATGTATTACACGACGAAGAAAACTATGTGACCTACCTTACCGCGGAGCAACTCGGCGGATTACCAGAAGGATTTATAAAATCTGCAGCGAGCATAGCCGCTGACAAAGGACAAGAAGGCAAGTATGCCATCACCAACTCTCGCTCTTCTATGGATCCATTTCTGACGTATGCTACCGATAGAGAATTGCGTAAGCAGGTATGGACTAACTACTACTCCAGAGGAGATAATGGAGATGAATATGACAACAATACCCTGATAGCAGAGATACTGCAACTCCGACGAAAAAAGGTAGAGATTTTGGGCTACAAGAACTTTGCGGAGTGGAGACTGCAAGACCGAATGGCTAAAAACCCAGAAAATGCTTTAGCACTAATGGAAGCCGTATGGAGTGCATCCATAGCACGAGTAGACGAAGAAGTAGCCGATATGCAGGCTGTGGCTGATAGCGAAGGAGCCACACTAGAAAACTCATCCGCTGACAGGAGCATAGAACCGTGGGACTACCGCTTCTACGCAGAGAAAGTACGCAAAGAAAAATACGGCCTCAACTCCGAAGAAGTAAAGCAATACCTGCAACTGGATAAACTCACCGAGGCAATGCACTATGTAGCCAGCAGATTATTTGACTACGAATTCACACCCCTAGCAGAAGGAACTATACCTGTATATCACCCAGATGTACGCGTGTGGGAAGTCACCCATAAAACTACGGGAGAAAACGTAGGCTTATGGTATCTCGATCCGTATGCGAGAGAAGGCAAGCGTTCCGGTGCCTGGGCCAACAAGTTTAGAAGTCATACGACTTTGGACGGTGAGAAAAACGTCTTAGCTACCAATAATTCTAACTTTGTGAAGCCTGCCGAAGGCGAGGCTCTTTTAGTTTCGTGGGATGATGCTACTACCTTCTTTCACGAGTTCGGACATGCATTGCACTTCTTCTCTTCTAATGTAAAGTACCCAACACTCAATGGCGGTGTGCGTGACTATACCGAATTCCAATCTCAACTACTAGAGAGATGGCTGAGCACAGATGAGGTGATAAACAACTACCTCGTGCACAACAAAACAGGAGAACCGATGCCAGCAGCTCTGGTACAAAAAATCAAAAATGCAGCCACCTTTAATCAAGGTTTTTCTACTACTGAGTATCTCGCTTCTGCACTTATGGATATGAAATTTCATCTAGCTGATCCTACTAATATGGACGTAAACAAATTTGAAAGAGAAACCCTAGCAGAACTCAAAATGCCTAAAGAACTGCCGATGAGACACCGTACACCACACTTCGGACACGTATTTTCTGGAGAAGGATATGCCACTGCGTACTATGGATATATGTGGGCAGATGTACTTACTGCCGATGCCGCAGAAGCCTTTGCAGAAGCACCAGGAGGTTTCTATGATAAAGAGCTAGCAGCCAAACTAGTGAAATACCTATTCGCTCCTCGCAATGCCATAGACCCCGCAGAAGCCTACAGACTCTTTAGAGGTAGAGATGCTACTATAGAACCGTTGATGCGAGATAGAGGGTTTCCTGTTGGGGAGTAGGATACCCTGCCATACTTAGGCTATGTGGAGAAAATGAAGTGGTGAATTCATAGACTATGTGAAAGGATAAGATGTTGCTAAGTGCTCCATAAAGTTGTATTCAATATTGTATATTTGGTGAGATAAATTGCCTTACGTAACTCCGTTAGGCAACCATAGGTAAACGCTTGCAAAAACTTATAATTTATTAAAGGCAGTATTTACCCGTCACAGATAATAAGTGGTGGGGTATTAAAAAATCGAAAAGAATGTTAAACGATAATAAAGTCAATGATTTAAAGAATTTAATTAAAAATTCATTTCGAGTAAGACCAAATCAAGATCCCATTTATATTGACGTTGCGGATCATTTGGTAAGACTTGGGGCTCCACAACATCAAGTGATATTCGGACGACGAGGAACTGGAAAATCTTGTTTATTGGTCCATTTCAATAATTTAGAATCAAAAAAGGAAAAATCTTTAAGTATCTATATCGAAACCGACGAAATTAAAAGACTTGGATATCCAGATGTCTTGATAAGGCTTCTATTATCCATAATGGAAAAAACTCATTCCAAAAAGCAATGGTGGAGAAAATTGAGATTTAAAAAAACTAAAATTCACAAACACATTTTGGAATTAAGGTCTTTATTAGATCAAGCAGAAAAAAGAAAAATCAAACAGGAGGAGAGTAACTCTTCAAACACAGGAGTAAAGGGAGGTTACTCTGGGATAGATGCAAGTTTCAGTAAAACTTCAGCATTTGGAAAATTGAGTGAATTTGAAGAATCCAAATTAGATACTCTTGAGAGATATTTAAGTGATTACAAAGACGCTCTTCAAGAAGAATTATCCAAGTTAAAAGTGGATTCTGCTTCAGTTTTAATCGATGACTTTTATCTAATAAAAAAAGAGAGACAAGCCGATGTAATTGACTTTATACACCGCTTATTACGAGGTACAAATTTTTATTTAAAAATAGGGACTGTTAGACATAGAACCAAATTGGTTAGAAATGACGGTCAAACTATAGGTGTGGTATTAGATGAGGACATTGAACAAATTAATTTAGATAGAACACTTGAAGACCTCACTTCTCCTAGTCAATTTTTAGCAGGAATATTAAATTCAATGGGAGAGAATGTCAATCTTACTGATGCATCTACATGTCTATTTAATCAACATGCCTTTGAAAAACTTGTAATTGCTTCTGGTGGTGTCCCAAGAGACTTTTTAACCATTTTTGTAAACGCAATTGATTTGGCTTTAGCAAGTGGTCAAAACAATCATTTAACACCCTCAAATATTTGGAAAGCAGCAGGCAGCTTTTCTTATAGAAACAAGTTGCAAAACTTACGAACAGATGTAAGCTCTGATGCAGAATCAATTGAGAAAGTATTTAGAGATTTGCTAGACTTTACTATTGTAAATAAAAAAAGAACCTGCTTCCTTATTTCTCAAAATGAAGCAAAAATTGAAACCGCAGCACACGAATTTATACTTCAATTGATGGATGGTAAATTAATACATGTTATTGAAGCAGACACTTCTGCTGCTTCAAATAGACCCGGACGATACGAGGCTTATACTCTTGACTTCTCTTTATTCATGGAGCCAAGGAGAAGAGGAATTGAAATTGTAGAATTTTGGAATTTTGATGACGGTGGACGACGAATTGGAGTACGAGAATCTCCTATTTATCCACTAATGAACGCTAAAAATGCAATCGGTTCAAATATATCTGGTGTTGAAACTGAAACATTTATTGAAGACATGGCGAATGGAAAGCAATAAAAATTCACTAACAAAAACGAACATGCATTAAAAGAGGTTAATATGCTAAAACACACAATTGAAAACAGATATAGCAATTGACATAGTAATAGAGCTTAAAGGTAAATCTTTCAAAAATTAGCTTTCTGAGCTAAAACTTAATATGCTCGGTAAAACAAAGTCTGACATCACTGCAGATACAGATCTTTTTAATGCGGCACTAATTGTAAAAAAAGCAAGTGCTCAAATTAACGATGTAGTTCATGCAGTCGGAATAATTAATTCTATATCATAAATACTTGAAAAAGGAGAAATAATCACAAGCCTTTCACTAGCTGCTGGGGATGAAGGGGATGGGTTTGATCTAGAAACTAATAAACGAATTGCCGAATTTAAATTCTCTAAGTGGCAAGAAGGAAGCTCAAAAAATGGAATGAGGAAACGCCATATTTTTGCCGACTTTACTAAACTTACCATCCTTAATACCAATAAAAAGAAAGAAATATATGCCTTAAGTACAGAGAAAATAGTTAAATACTTTAACGGAAGAGCAAGCTGGGAAAGAGTTCTTTCTAAGAGTGGCAACATACAATTTGAACTTAAAGAATTCTTACACAAAAGAAATCAATCTGAACTAAAAACACTGAAAGATATTTCATCCGTTTCAATTGTTGAAATAATTGATTTAAAAAATGTACTAAAGATTGTCAATTGGGAATAACGTTCTCCGCTAATGCCATCTTCTAACTTGTATTCATCCTAAACCGTCCTACTCAACTCGTGAAAACTAATCTCTGGCGGCATCCCTACCCTAGGGTAAATATCAAAAAGCCCATTTCATTGGCTAATATTCGCTAAATGAAATTTATGCAACCTATATTACTGCCTTATTCTAAAGTACTATAGGGGGCTTCTAAAAATTAAATTATTGTTAATCAGTTGATTAGGCTTATATTTATACCATAAAACAATTACTACAAGAGATGTACAAATCACGAGGAAACAAAGGATTATTTGACGAAGAGTTC
>Ga0222644_1000264_pt1 | contig 20975 bp, 3 predicted proteins | sample AntAcemetagen291_FD_179800 | JGI IMG/M metagenome (GOLD analysis project Ga0222644, IMG submission 179800) | Saline water microbial communities from Ace Lake, Antarctica - #291 | ecosystem: Environmental > Aquatic > Non-marine Saline and Alkaline > Saline | place: Antarctica: Ace Lake | collected...
CGTTGGCGGTGGCTCAAACTATCGTATGACGCCGAACGCGCCTGGAATGCCCAGCTTTGCCGGCGGCCCCTGCATCGGCACAGCCGTATCCGCTTCGGCCGCGATACCGGGCATCTCCTTAGGTGGCGGCTCGTCGACGGTAGACGAGGCCTGCCAGCGCCGTAATTGGGTGCAAACACTCCTCGGCGCGTCGCAGCACATGTCGCCCGAAGACTCGCTGTTCATGAAGCGGCTGGCGATTGAGGTGATGCGAGACGATGAATACCTGTCACCCGCCTTTTCCCGGCTGGGTATGGAAGCGCCTATCCAGGCGGTGGAGGAGAATTTCTGGGGTCAGCCCAGGCCCGTAAGGGCGGTGGAAGTCGATTCCGCAGCGCCCGTGTCCCGCGCTTCTACCCCCGCCGTAACCCCTGCGCCCCAGCCCATTGCCCGCGCCGCGACAAGCTGTGTGACGGTGGTCGCGGCCTCAGCCCCGGCGCAAATGAAAGCCCTTCTGGGCAGTCAGGGCTGTGAAGTTGTTGTGCGCTGAACGCTGGAAGTGAGGGAAAATGATCAAGACATTCAAGATTTCAGCAGTTGTTAGCGGGTTGTCGCTTTGCTGCTTTGTGGGCGCGGCTTCTGCTGATCCGATGGACACCGTTTTGCTGGCCACGCCTGCAGAACTTGTCGGGAATATGCCGGTTGGGGCAAACCCAAGGATGCTGAATGTCGGTCCGCTGTCGCCGCCCGATATGGCAAGCGTGCTAGGGGTTGTGCTGTCCCCGCCGACTGCGCCTTGGTCTTCGGATGGCCAGACGCCCACCGCGCCCGATGTGTTCAGCGTGGCTGGCTTTTCGAATTGGACCCCCTTTGACCCGTCGAATCCAGATAGGTTTTTGTCTGGCAATCATAACGACGCCATTGCCGAGGCGTCGGCAGCCGTGGGCGCTCGGATGGCGGCCGCTCAGGCGCAAATGAAGCAAAACAACGCGCAACAGATGACGGCCTTTTCGGAAGCCGCTCAGTCGGATGTCGACATCGCATTGGACCCGGACCTTTCGGCGTTCGACTATTTGGCCATCAATGAATCTACTCTGGATGGTGGTCTTCTCATGACCGAGTTCCAGTGGCATCTCGACGAAATGGGTCATGCCGAAAACATTTTCGTAAGAGTCGAGACATTAAAGTCTGGTTTTTTCGGTGAGTAGAATTTGTGGCGCACCAAGAGTGGCCGCCTTCAGCAAGGATATTAAGATGAAAATGCGTTTTGGTTCGAAGTTTGTATCGTTGGGTCTGGTGGTCCCATTTGTGGCGCTTGCGGCATGTGCGCCCGCTCCAGCCAAGCTGCTGAACCCCGAAGACCAGCGTATCCTGAATATCATGGTTGCACCGCCGGTTCCATGCAGCGATCTGAAGATCGAGCTTGTGAATTCCTATGCGGGCTGTGAGAGCTATGGCGGCATGATGGATGGCGAAAAATTCACCACATCCTCGATCTATGACGCTGACTTAGTGACAATTGTCGATGTGCGGTGTTATGATTTGAAGCCTGAGAAAATCGATGATTATGAAGTCTGCGCCCTGAAAATAGTTTTAATTCCAATAACGAATGATGACGAAATGCCAGCTCCACCGGCGCAGTTGACGTTTGATAGCGCGCAAAATATAGCAGGAACTAGCCCGAATCAGGCGTCAACCGCGGTCGAGCGAGGCAGCGACGGTTCTCGTTCGTCTACGGCAGACGCAGGTAGTACCAGTTCGCAAGCGTCGCGCCAGATGAATTCCGACGAAACTCAAACTGTGTCAGCCGGCGGAATTACAGCAACGCGAAATAGTGATGGCAAGCACACGAATGTTGTTTTTCGCTGAAAACTAAGCGCAGATCACACAGTCGCCGTGTCGTTGTGCGAAGAGCTTAGGACTGGCGGTCTAATTTTTAGATGGCACAAATTAGAGGGTGCTCTGCATCTTTGTTTTTACTGGAGTACTCGATGCGGAAGTTACTGATCCCCCTGCTGCTGGTTTTTCTGGCTTCCTGCGCACAATTTCCGCCCGTAAAGGACCGGGAAGTTCCAACTGCCTTCTTCGTTTTTTTCGATGAGAATTCTGCTCAAACTGTCGATGGTTCAGACAAAATTTTGGATGAGGTTGCTGGATTTTTGACGTTTTATGGTGATCTCACCGTAAACATCGTCGGACAACGTGCCGAAAGTGAGACGTCGGATGCAACGGATGGGACGATTGATGCACAGCGGGCGACTGTTGTCGCGGCGCAATTGCAACAGCGCGGTGTCGCAGCCGAAAGGATGTCCGTCGGAAGCAAGGGTGTGAGCGAGTCGATGGCTAGCGCCGCTGGCGGCGATGAATCTGTTGATCGGCGAGTGGATATAATTATTCGCATCGTCTCAGGGCAGTAATTGAGAGTTTGGTGCCATTGCGGCACCATAGTGTAAAATTTGCCTGCGAAACTTAGGTAGGCAAATTTCGAGTGCGTACGAGTTTCACTTTCTAACGATGGAATGGAGTTTTCTGTTTAGGGGCGACAAGCATTGTCGCAAGATGCACTTAAGAAATAGCGTCTCTATTCAAAGACACTTGGCAATTCATTGAGGAAATAATAGTAATGAATTAATTACTTCAATGATTTAGTGAGGGTAGACTGTGGCGCTTCCGTTTGAAAATAACACATCAACGCCGTTGCCCAAATTCACGGGGAACCGGAAATCGAGACGCGCGCTAGCCAAGGCTGCACCCACTCGGTCTGCAGGGCTTCGATCTACCACTATCAACTATCTGCTGGATCCGATTGAACCGCGTATCTTATTGAGTGCGGACCCTATGGCAGTGTTCCTGAATGAAGAAATGGGACAAGACACTGACGCGCATGTGGCAGCCACTATCAGGCTTTTTTCAGAGGATGACGGCTCTTCCTCCAACGTCCACAAGTATGTAATTCTCGACACGAGTACTGGTGACACTCTTGTTGCGGCAACACAAATCACGTCAACAAGGGGTCTGGAGTTTCGATCTGGCAGTGGCGAAGATGAAATTTCTTTGGAATTTGCCGACAGCTTTGTGTTTGACAAAGACTTCACGGTTTCTGTCAATGGAGGTTTAGGGGCCGATACGGTCCAAGTCACGTCCTTTGCTGCAGGATACCTTGGAAGCCTGAACATTGCTGCGGAAACCGTGGAGGTTTCTGCCGAGATTGGCTCGGTCGCGCAGGGGGTCAATCACGTCACGATCAATGCCGACAGCACAGCAACATTGGCGACGGCTGCAAGCCAGATATCGGTGAATGCATCGATCTTTAGCCAAGGCGCAGTGGTTCTATCAGCGCAGGCGATGGTTAGCGGGACGATCAACGTAAATTCCCCTGATGTGGGCGATCCTCTCTCCACCGAACAACTTGCGCGCGTCACCCTAGCCGACAATATCACCGTGCAGGCAGCATCGCTGAACATCAGCACGTCGGCGACGCTAGATCTCGACGTATCGGTCAGCAACCAATTGTTGTTCAAAGGCGTAGGTTCAATCCGCAGCGTGTCGGATATTGTGATCGGGCAGGGCGTCACTCTTTCCACGACAGGCGATGCTGGGATCACCCTTGAGGCATCAGACTCTGTGGATATCGATTCGTCTTTGGCTGCGGCAGAACTTGAGATCTTGGGCGAAACCGTATTCAATATCAACGCTTTGTGGATGCAGGTCGATGTTGTTCGGATAGTTGGAATAAGCGTGGGCGAGGCGGACGTTTCGGCTATCGATACCGAAATTACCGCTGGGGGCATTGGCAACGTCGAGATTTCCGCATCGAGCACCGGTGTTATCGCAACCGAAGTCAAAAGCTCGTTCCTGGGGCTTGCAGAGGTTGTAATTACAGGTGACGATGGTGCCACTGGTGGGGTGCATATTGATCTGACGAATGTGATCGTTAATGCTGGGGGGAGCCTTCTTGTCAATGCGTCCGACTCGACGCAGGTTGAAACCTCGTCGATGATTGCGACAACGACGGCGGATGTGGCCGTCATCGTAAATGTTACGGATTCTACGCTGACAGCAAATTCGGACGTCACACTCAGCGCGGAGAGCACGGCTAAATATAAGGCGACGTCGACGTTTGTGGGCACTGACAAGGTGCAGTTCTCCGGTCCGGAGTTCAATTTCAAGGCTGCGTCGGCGATCAACATGGTGAATGGCGATATCGCCGTTGTCGTCACACGGAGCGGTGTTACAGCGAGCGCTGTCGACAGTACAGCTGGGTCCATTCTCGTGCAGGCAACAGATCAGCGCTGGCTGGTTTCCACGACCAAAGCCGTGCAGGATATCGATACGACTCTGGCATCATTGTTTGGTGCCGGCGGCACTAATCTGGCGGCCAGTGCAACTCTGAGCGTTAATGCGCTGACAGGCGGAGTGACGGCCAAGGTGGACGCATCCACTCTGGTTGCCCTGGCTGGCGCCGTGACGGTCAAAGCCAATCTTGAGGTCTTTCTTGATGCACGGACGGTCGCGTCTGTCCTGCAAACTGGCGGTTCCGGGGCGGCGGCCGGCTTCTCGATTGCACAGAATTACATTGGCTACGATGTGGACAATATCGCGACCCAGGCACTGGGCGCGATTTTTGGCTATAGCTGGGGCCTCACAAAAACCACATATAGCGTGCTGGGCCTCGTCCTGAATACGGGTGTGAATGCGATCGGCGTGGTTGCTGTCGAGGCGACCAACCAAGCCAAGTTGAATTCAACGGTTTCAAGCGTTGCGCAAAACGAGTCGAACGTGATGTTCGGAAGCTCATCCAGTTCTGCCATCGGCATGGTGATTTCCTCAACCAAGGTCGCCACGGCGGTCCGGGCGGCGATTGAGACCACGTCAGGGACCCAAAGGTTGCGCGGCGCTGGCGGCGTGTCCGTCGTGGCACTGGACGTGGCCTTGATTTCGGCAAACTCACGGGTCTACTCGTCCTCGGCTGCGACTAGCGACGGTGGTGCCAGCTATGCGAACATGCTGATCGGCCTGCTGTCCGATGCCGATTTGTACACGGATGGGGCCCTCAGCTATACTGGCTCCAATCTGTTCGACTTGTCTGCAACCTCTTCGCCGACCCTGCATTTTGGCGACCGCGTGAATTTGCTGCCAACCTATGCGGACGGCGAAGCGACAGGGGGCACGGGCCGGGGTGAAACTGGCACGGTCTATCGCTATCTTGGCGGCACTGCGGATATTGATCTCGCGGTGGAAGACTTCACCAACCTGGACTACTGGCAAGCGGAGCTTGCCTCCTCGATCCTGCCACGCGGCGTCAGTCTCTCGGATACCAGCTCGATGGCGTTCGGCGGCCTTGTCGTGAGTAATGACGTCGAAGGCAATGCCACCGCAGAAATCGTGAATGCGGATGTGTATGACAGCGGTGCGCTAACCGTTTTAGCAAGACAGATCGGCAGCTTGACCGCGCTTGCGGAAGTTGTCGTGAAAAGCTCCGGCAGTGTTGGAGAAGAAGAAGGCACAGATATCGCCGTTGGCGGCGCGATCGTGATGAACTCGGTCAAGGGCACCGCGACCGCGCGAATTTCCGATAGCGACATCACGCTTTTGACAGAGAGCGCGCTTGCGGTTTCGGCGGTCAATGCCCTGACGCTGGATGCAGCATTGGAAAACGGGCTTCAGACCGATGGTACCTCGGCTGCGGTTCTGGTTGTGATGAACAGCGTTGGCTATGATCCGGTAAATCTGTTCTCGGCCTCTTTCTCTGCGCTGCTGGGGATTTCAACATCCACCGCCCAGGAAGAGGGGGCTGTTGCCGAGATCACCGGATCGAGCATTTCTGCAGGTGCGGTTTCCGTTGACGCTGACAATGCCTCCTCGCTGACAGCGAACCTTCTGGGCAGCGGTGGTGCTTCTGCCAGCGGCGTTCTTGCGTCTAACCTGCTGGCCGGGAAGGCACGCGCGACCGTTGACCTGACGGCCGGCGAGACGCTGACCGCCGGTGGTGATGTTACAATTGCCGCGGTTGATAACACAACATTGCAAGCTCACACCAGCATCAGCACCAGCCAGGCCGAGCCGGGCGGCGAGGATGTTGGCCTCGTCAACACTTTGGCGTCCAGCATCATGGATCGCTACGATTACACAACCTTCTCGGGCACAAAGGATCTGGCCTTTGGCGATATGGTCTACGTTGGCTCGAACAATGTTGATCTGGCGGGTACACGTTTTAAATTCATGGGCGACGAGAGGTCAAACGTTGATCTTGCCAACGCCGATTATACTGACCGTGGTCTGTGGAAAGAGCTGACGGCAGCCAACATTTATCCTGCTGAATTGATTGATGGCGCAATCGCCACGATGGCACCTGCGGATGATCCGGATGCCGAGGCAGAGTCGGAACCCCTTCCGTCGATGTTTGGCCTAATTTCCCGCAACCACGCCACAGGCGGTGCGCTGGCGGAACTAACGGGCGGCGTTGTTGACGCCCAAGGCGATGTCACAGTTAGCGCCATCGAGCGCGCGACGCTGATTGCCAAGGAAACCAGTGAGGTTGCCGCGGACGATGCCGCGGGCGGTGTGATTGCCACCAATACTCTTCTGAGCAAAGCCAAGGCCAGTATCTCTGAGAGTACAGTGACTTCCGATTCCGGTGATGTTCTGGTGACGGCGCAAAATTTGGCGATTGCAACGGCCACTGTGACCACCTCGATGGAGGGCGAAAGTGCAGCCAGCGTTGTGGTTGCCTTCAACGCCGTCGGTTTCGACGCGGCGAACATTTTCTTTGCTCTGACCGATGCCTTGCTTGGATCAAGCTATCTGAGCAACGAAACCCCTGTTGGTGCTACTGCATTTATCGAAAACTCAACCGTGCTCGCGCAAGGCTCGGTCACTGTTCGCGCCGATACGCGCGAAGTACTAGCAGAGGATCTGGGCGCACTGGATGCAGGTGTCGTGCCGCAGGCTCTGGATGATATGTCCTTTGGGCAGGATGGCACGCGCAACGAAATTGCGGCAGCCGCCGCTCAAGCCGCGTTGGAAGCCTCTTTTGATCTGGTAGGAGTGACGTTTGACGGGGCGTTCACCGTCGAGACCTTGGTGCCGGGGGAGTTGTGGTTCCTGCGCGACGAGTCGGGTATGGTCTGGCGTGTTGCGCTGAACGTTGATGCGCTGGAACTGGCACGCGTCAACCTGATGGACGCGGTTGTCGGCAATGAGGTCAGCTCCAGCCAGACCAACGGCGCCATTCTGTACGATGCACTTCAAAGCGACGGGCTGAGTGAAACCGGCTCGGCAGAGTTTGGGGCCGAAGGAGCGGCTGCCGGTGGTATTCTGGCTAGCAATCGGATCTCCAGTGACACCAAATCCTGGATCAGCAGCACCACGGACCAAAGCGTCATCGCCACGACCGGTTCGGTGACGGTCGACGCTGTGGACAGCGCGAATATCTTTAGCTCATCCTCGCTTTCGGTCGAATCCGTGATCGAGAATAACATGAACGACTTCAAACAGTTGTTCATCGACATGCTGGCAGACGAATACAAATACACGACGCAATCCGGACTTCAGACAGTCAAGTTAGGCGAGTTGGTTCTGATCGACGCACTCATTGCGCAAGACGGTGGATCGGGCGTAGTCAGTGCCAATTCGGTGTACAAGCGTGTCGCTTTGGGCGGGCCAGTTGACTTTGGCACTCTGAGCTATGCCGATCTACAAGACGCTACTCTTTGGGTGCGCGTGAACGGTGATGTCGATATTGGCGCGATGTTCCCGAATTTTGGCAACCTGTCCGACAGCAACTCTAGTGCGAACGGTGGGATCATTGTTACCAATCAGGTCAATGCTCACGTTTCGGCTGCAATCACGGGCATGACGGTTGAGGCAGGCGACGACGTGTTGGTTTCCGCGACCGCTGTTGCGGTTCTGCTGGCTGATCTTGAGGCGAATGTGGTGTCTGCAGGTGGCAGCGCCTGGGGCACCGGCTCTGCCGCTTCGGTCAATGGGCAAATCGCGACCAACTCGGTGCAAAACAGCGCCACCGCCGAAATCACCGAAAGCTCGGTAACAGCGGACGGCAATGTCGGTGTCACCGCCTATCAGCGTAGCGTGCTGGATTCCCGCGTGACCTCGACCACGACCAGCGGCACCAGCTCAATTGGTGTGACGCTCGCCTTCAACAGCATCGGCTGGAACACCTCGAACCTGTTTTCGCAGACGCTGGACGTCTTGATCGGTGACCCAGTGCTGACTACTCTGGAGGGTGTTACGGGGGCCGGGGCATTGGCGCGGATCGTGAACAGCGGTGTGGACGCCCAGGGTGATCTGACCATTGAAGCAATATCTGCAACTCGGCTGAACGCCACCACATCCAACAGCACGCTTTCGGAATCCAAGGCGCTGATCCAGGGGTCGGCCAGTGCGTCGGCTTTGATGCTGGCATCGAACAAGGTGAAGGGTGGCACCAGCGCCTATCTGAACAACACTGGCGCGGCAGCGGGCACGCTTGTGAACGCTGGCGGCAACGTTGCGGTGAAGGCTTCTGATGAGCAACGCTTCTTCGCCAACAATAGCCTAACCTCGGGAACCTCCAGCGTGAATGATGGCGGCGCGTCGGTGCTGCAATCGTCGATAAACTCGATGACAGCGACCGACTGGGTTGCATCATTGGGTAGCTCGCAGGACATTTCGCTGAGCTTTGGCGATCTGGTGCGGGTGACGGATGACGCAGGCGCCGTCAAAATATATGAATTTCTCGGGGCAACTGAAACTAATTCGCGCGATCTCGGGGCCGAAAACTATGCGGGCAACACTGACTTCTGGCGCGAGACGCGCGGGTCGAAGTCGGTCCCGGCGATCAGCGTCATGGGCGGCGATGAAAGCAGCGTCGGCCTGATCGTGGTGCTGAACGATCTTCAATCCAGTGTCGAGGCGCTGATCGAAAATGCCGTCGTGGTCACGACCGGCGGCGATATCGTCATTTCTGCGGATCTGTCGTCGCAGATGACTGTTCTGGTCGATGCGTCGGTCACACAATCAGGCGGTGCTATTGCCACCAACGTGCTGCAGGGCGGTGCCCTGGCCCATGGCGTCGACGCTAGCCTCACGGCGAGTGGAAATGTTTCGGTGCTGGCGTTGAACGAAACTGTGCTTGATGCCACGACGAAGATGCTGGCCGAAACGGGGGACACGTCGTTCGCGCTGACGATGGCGTTCAATACGGTGGGTTGGACGCCATCGTCAGCGCTGTTCAACGCGGTGGATACGCTTATCGGCGATCCTGCGGTGTCCGAATCTTTCTCGGGCGAGAACCCGGTTGATGCGATTGCCAGCGTCACCCGCACCAGCGTGGACGCAGGCGGTGCCGTCTTGGTTTCGGCAGAGAACCTGGCCCTGATCACTTCTAACACCTCGAACAATGCCACCAGCGAAGCCAGCGACCTGAGTGGCGCGTCTGGCAGCGTCATGGGCGCGATGCTGTCGCTGAATAAGGTATCCGGCGCGGCGCAGGCGCTGATGAACGGCACGGTGGCCACCCTTGCCAATTTGCAAGACGATATTTCTGCGGGCGGCGGCGTGACCGTGACGGCGGTTAACCAGTCGGAAATAGACTCGATTAACACATTGGCGCAGACTACCAGCGTCACCAATGATCTTGGGTTGAGCATTGCCGTGGCCTTTATCGACGCGGCGCGCAATGACTATGCGTACACAACGTATTCAGGCAGCCAAAATCTGCGCTATGGGCAAGTTGTGCGGATCGGGTCGAACCCTCCAGAGGGCGCAACCGAGGGCGACCTTTATCTTTATGCCGGCAATAACGGCACCAGCGTTGACCGTGTCACGCTGACCGATCTGGGGACGACCACCTTCACTGGCGCTCTGTGGGAAAAACTGCCTGGCGGCAGCATTCTGGACTTGGTCCCGGAATTTATCAGCCTGAATGTCGGCGAGTCTGATGCGTCGTCCGCTGGCGCGATGGTGTCGATGAATGATGTGCGTGGCGAGACCATTGCTCAGGTCAGTTCCGTCAGTCTGAGTGCAGCGGGCGATGTTACGGTTTCGGCCACGAATGTCTCGGCGCTGTCGGCGCAGAACTCGGGCAAGGCATTGGCCAAAGGCGGCTCTGCCTTCAGTGGCGCGTCAACCGTCATGGCGATCAGCATCAATATGGCGACCAACGTTGTGTTGACATCGGCCACCGCCGAAATCAACAACGCCGAAGTTTCTACGGAGGGTGCAGTCTCGGTACTGGCAGGCTCGACTGGATCCATTCTGGCCGACATCGCGACCGAAACACAGGCGTTTGGCGGCGGCGGCGGGTCTTATGCTATCGGGGTTTCGTTAGCCTTCAACTCGGTCGGCTTCCAGCCGCAAAACGTGCTCTACAATACGGTCGATACCTTTATCGGTACCACTCTGACCGGCACCAACAAGGCGCAGGCTGCTGCACGTATCGTGGATTCGGCTGTGAGTGCCGCTGGCGATATCAGCGTGGACGCGGGGTCGGATGCCTCGGTCCATGCGACAATCACCAATTCCGCTGTGGCGACCTCGATCAGCCTGAGTGAAAGCAACAGTGGCGTGTCTATTGCGCCAGTGATCGCCCTGAACCGCGTGGCGAGCGACGCGTTGGCCGAGATCACGGAAGAAGAGGCCGTGACCTCAACCGGAATAAGCAGCACCGCTGGTTCGGTCAAGGTCTCCGCCACCGATAATTCTACCATTCTGGCGCATATCAAATCCAGTTCGGTCGCCGTATCGGCGGGCACCAAGTCCACACTTTCAGTCTCCATCGCGGCGACCTTTGCGCGCAACGAAATCCTGTCGAATGCCACGGCCCAGATCGTTGGCGTGAACACGCTTTCGGCATACCATGATGTGGAGGTCATCGCAGCGCGCACGGCCTCGATTGATGCGCTTGGCTTGTCATCTTCGGTGGCGCTCGCGGCGACGTTCGGTACTTCTTCGGCCCCGTCGGTATCGGGCGGTGGCGCGGTTGCCGTCAACCGGATCAACGGCGGCGTTGTGGCGCGGATCGAGCAGACCAATGTGATAACCGCGCGCAATGTGTTGGTGCAAGCCTCTAATTCCGCCAGCATTTTTGCCACGATTGGCGTCATGGCCGCGACGCTTTCGGTGTCGGGAGGGTCTTCGACGGCAGTTGGGCTGGGCATTGCTGTCGCTGACAATTTGATCGGCTATTCGAACGCCATTCCTTCGTCAGTGACATTCGAGAGTGACGAGCGGCCGATGACGCTGACCACTGGCAATACGGTCCATGTCATCGGTGGGCATGCACTTTCGAGTGGATACTACCGCTTCATCGGCGAGACCACGGCATCGACCCTCAAGGACGGCAGCAACAACACGGTCGGATTTGATCTGACCCAGCAGGACTATAATGACACCCGGCTGTGGGAACGCGTTGATCTGGTACGCTCTTCTGCGGCGGCCACCGCAGAAATAGTGATGGGAAGTATGGTTGCCTCGGGCGATATCGACGTGCTGGCAACAGCCGGCCAAACCATTGTCGCCACCGTTACTGCCGCAGTTCTTGCAATCTCTGGCGGCAAATCGGGGTTGTCGTTTGCGGCGGCCGGCTCGGTTGCGAAGAACAAAATCCTCGGCGGTGCCATTGCGCGCATCACCGATGCTTCGGTTGTTCAGGGTGCCAATCTGACCGTTCTGGCGCATGACACATCGATGGTGAACAGCGTGGTGCTAGCCGCATCGGCGGCAGCGGCGATTGGAAAAACCGCGACTGCGATTTCCGTTGGCGTGGCCATTGCACTGAACGATGTTGAGAACGAAGTTATGGCGCTGGTGCAGGGGGTCAACTCAGTTGAGCTGACCGGTAATATGGATGTCACCGCAACAGTTGCACCGCCGGCCAACTTTACCGTGAATAAGGCGGCGATGACGGCGGACCGTCTGAACAATGCGACCGAAACCGCAATGGTTGACGTGTCAGGTTCGGTGATCGCCGATAGCGCAGACAAAACCTCTGATGATCTGATCCTGACGGAGTTGATCAACCTGCTGAACACAGGCTTGCCGGCCGGCGAGACAATTCCAAACACAATCGCCGCAGGCACGGTCCGGCTGAGTAAATTGCGCAATGACGAGGGCTGGATCCTGATCGATGCCTCCGGGCGGGCTTTCACGCTGGAGATCGATGGAGCGTCGCTGAAGGTGTCGTCCTCGACGATCAACTCGGCGGCAACAGCAGCGTCGATGTCTGTCGCTTTGGGTCAGACTGGTATCGCAATCTCGGGCGCAGGCGCGATTAGCATGAACGATGTGCGCACCTCGGCCACGGCGACTATCCGTACCAGCGATGTCTTGGCGGCGGGTTTGGTCACCGTGGCCGCCCGCAACGAAAGCGCGATCAACGCCGCCGTTATCGCGGCTTCGGCGGCTGTTGGCGTGGGCAGTACCGGTGTTGGTGCCTCGCTGGGGATGGCCATCGTGCTGAACCAAATCACCGGCATTGACGCTAACAACCCGGTCCGCGTGCTGGCCTCTATCGAGGACAGCGACGTGGCCTGTGGTGGGGCCTTGGCGGTTACGGCCACCTCCCAGCAAAACATCAACGCGCTAAGCTTTGCCGGATCTGTCGCGATTGCGGCGGGCAGCACTGGCGTGGCACTGGCCGGGTCGGGCGTCGGTGTGACCAATGACATCAACGTGGAAACCAGCGCCTTCATCGACGGGCAGTATGCCGGGGCCTCGGGCCCGGTGGCAATTTCGGCGGACAGCATTCTGGTTAGGGCGAACAACGTTTCTGAAATCAATGCCTTTGGCGGGGCGGCCTCCATCGCGTTCGCTGCAGGATCAACCGGGGTTGCCGTCTCAATTGGCGCGTCGGTCGTGCTGAACGAAATCGGTGGCACGACCTATGCTGCCATCACGGGCACAACACGCGGCGTCGTCGCCTCGGCGGGAAGCATACTGATTGCCAGTTCGGATGCATCGATGCTGAAAAGCACGGCGTTGGCCGCCGCGGTTGCGGCTGGGTTCGGGTCCACTGGCATCGCGATTTCCGGCGCGGGTGCCTTTGCTACCAACATCATCACGGCAGCGGTTGCCGCCGAGGTTGTCGGGTCTGACCTTTCGGCAGTTACGGGTGTTTCCGTCACAACCACCTCGACCGGCAGTATCAAGGCATCGGTCATGGCGGCATCGGCTGCGGTGGCGGCCGGATCAACCGGCGTGGGCGCCAGCATCGGCGTTGCCGTATCGCGCAACATCATCGGCTTCAGTGCTATTGATGCTAATGACCTGAACCCAAACTTCTCAACGGCAACAGATGGGCCTGTCACGATCGGCATCAATGATACTGTGCTCATTTCAGAGGGTGGGCGCGCGGGCCAAGTGTTTGCCTATCGCGGCACTGAGGAAATCACAAAAGTGGGCGGCATAGATTTGTCGACGCAAGACTATGCCAACACCGACATGTGGGAAGAAGTCAGCCTGAGCCGGACACCGGCTGGGGTTTCCGCTCTGATCCAAAATAGCGATGTGGTGTCAGACGGTGCGGTTCTTGTGTCTGCCATCAGCGAACAGCGGATTGATGCCGTGGTTTTTGCCGGATCGGCCGCCGTTGGCGCGGGCTCTGTCGGGATCGGTGTTTCTGGTGCGGGGGTTGGTGTCACTAACAAGATCGCCTCTTCCATCAGCGCGTCGATCGTCGGCGGCACAATGGAGGTTGGAAGCGTAACCGTTTTGGCCAGCGATGACAGTGTGATCAACGCGTCAGCACTGGCGGTGTCCTTGGCGGCAGGCTTCGGTTCGACGGGTGTTGCAGTCGCCATCGGTGTGTCGATTGCCCACAACGTGGTCGACAATGATGTGATTGCCAAGATTGAGGGCGCCGATCTGACGGTGTCCGATAGCGGCACCGCGGTATCGGTGCGCGCCCTGACCGGGATGTCTGCACCCACAATGACGTTGGGTGTCACGGCTGCCGATCTGGAAGATGCTTCGAAAACGGATACCAATTCCGATGGCACAGTGCTGGACGCCGCCGACCTCACTGGCGACGACACCTTGCGGAGTGCGCTGAAGTCTGCACTGACCAATGCGGGCGAAACCGTTTTTGGAGACCTGCGGGTTTCTATCGTCGAGTCTCTCACAAAATGGGCAGTGATCGACGCAAGCGGAGCGCATTGGAATCTTGAACTTGTTGGCTCGACCATCCGCGCCACCCGGTCCACGATCAATGCCGTCTCTGCGGCGGCTTCGGTGGCGATTGCTGGCGGTATGGTGGGCGTGGCCCTGTCCGGTGCCGGCGCGTCTGCGGTAAATTCTATTACTTCAACCGCTAAGGCTACTATCACAGGGTCTACTTTGACGGTCCCGAATGGTGCAGTGCTTGTAGATGCGCAAAGTGATGCGCGCATCAACGCTGCCGTCGTCGCCACAGCGCTGTCTGTCGGACTTGGGCAAGTGGGCGTAGGCATCAGCATCGGTGCGGCGATCTCGCGCAACTTTATTGGATTTGATTCGCAGGGCGACGTCGTCGCCAATCGTGGCTCCACGATTGCGACCGTGGAAAACAGTATCATCACCGCATCACAAGGCGGCCTGACGGTGAATGCCGCAAGCGGCCAGTCCATTCAGGCGCTTGTGATCGCAGGTGCGGGCGCCGTGGCGGCGGGCCAAGTCGGCGTCGCGCTTTCGGGGGCCGGGGTTGAAGCAGAAAACAGGATTGGGTCGACGACGACCGCACGAATTCTGGGATCCACGACCTATATCAATGCGACTTTTGTCGATGTTCTTGCGGCAGACTCTTCTGAGATAGAGGCTCTTGCGGGCGCCGTTGCGCTGAGCGTGGCGGCCGGTATGGTTGGCGTTTCGGGGGCGATTGCCGCGTCGATTGCCGTCAACAGCATCAGCAGCACGACAAGCGCCATTATGAGCCGCAATGCCTCGTCGGGTGGTCTGGGAACAGTCCGGAGCACAACCGGCGCGATACGTGTGCAGGCGAATGATAACAGCACGATCAAGGCCACGGCCGCTTCGGTTGCCTTGGCGGCCGGGTTTGGGGCTGGCGGGATCGCTGTCAGTGGGGCAGGGGCCGACAGTCAGAACGTGATTACCACAACGACCCAGGTCGTTGTGGATAGCATGATTCTGTCGGCACAATCCTCCATCTCGCTTGTCGCCACCGGTGCTGCGAAGATTGACGCGCGGGTGATTTCCGCCGCCGCCTCAATTGGAGTGGGCGCAGTAGGTGTCGGCATTTCAGTAGGTGCATCGCTGGCGCATAACAGCATCGGTAACGGCAGCGGCAGCGGTGTTCGGGCGACTGTCACCAATGCCACGCTAGCTTCGACCAATGACAGCGTGGCAGTCACTGCAACGATGACCTCAAGCATCATTGCTTTGGTCGAAGGGTTCGCCGTCTCGGTTGCTGGTGGCGTGGTTGCTGTCGCCGCCAGCGGGTCTGGTGCGAGTGCCGACAACGTGATTGACTATGACGTCAGCGCGATCACGTCTGGCAGCACGGTTACGGCCTACAACGGCACCCTGAATGTAGTAGCCACGGATTCCAGTACCATTGACGCCACGGTGCGATCGGCCTCGATTGCGGGTTCCGTCGGTCTGGGTGGTGCTGCGGCGATCTCCGTTTCGCTGGCCAATGCGAGTCTGTCGAACACAATAACGGCACGAGTGCGCGACAGTGACGTGACCGCCTGGGATATGAGTGTTCTGGCACGGGATACTGCCACAGTGGGAGTGGTGTCTTCGGCATCCGCAGTCAGTGCATCGTTCGGCGGGGCCGCCCTATCTGGTGGCGGTGCAGATGCGGTGATCAGCAACACAAACACGATGCTGGCTGAAGTTGACGGCACGACGACGAATATCATTTTGACCGGGAGCGCCACAGTTTCGGCGCGATCCCTGACCACAATGGTGGCGGAAGTCGATGTGACCAGCATCGCAATCGGCCTGTTTGCTTTGGCCGCAGGCGGCGGCACGGCGTCGATCAGCACTGGTGGATCGGTTGCGGCCCGCGTCTCGGGTGTTGAGATGACCGCAAGCAGCCTGACCGTCTCGGCGCTCAGCGAGCTTTCGCAACAGACAACCGTCTTTGGCATGACCGTCGGTGCGACGGCGGGTGTGGGTGCCAGCGTGGCGGCCGTCTCAACCAGCCGCACGGTTTCTGCCACGGTTGGCGGTAGTTCCAGCACTTATCACTTGGGCAGTCTGAGCGTCACAGCCGATGCTGGCGGCATCGATGGCAACTTCATCGAAGATGTTGCAGCCTACGCGTCGGGTGGCGGGGTGTTGCTGGGTGTGCAATCCACGTCCGCGACGGCGACGAATACCAGTCAGGTCGATGCTGGCATTGAAACCGGGGCGACGCTGGTGATCAGCGGCAACGCCGTGATCTCGGCCAGCGGCAGCGACAAACAGCAGATCCGCTCCAATGCCGTCGCAGGTGGCCTGATCGGTGTAGGTGCGGCCTTTGCTTCGGGCACCGCTAATACCGCGGTCAGAGCCATGATTGGTGAGCTCGTTCAACTGACGGCAGGTAATCTGTCCATCTGGGCCGTTGGCAACGATGCGGTTTCCGTGGGGGTCGTCGCCGGTGCATATGGTTTGGCCAGTGGCTCGGCGGCGACAGCCACAACCGACATTACATCGGATGTTTTTGCAGGGATCGTTGACGCGAGTTCGTCAACACGCAAGTCTGCCGTCAACGTGATTGGCACATTCCAGATTGCGGCGTCGCATCTGGCAAATCCGGATGCCGAGATCGAAACCACTGCCTACGGCGTTCTGGCCGGGTCGGGTGCGGAGGCAAGCAACACTATCGACTCGACCGTTGCGGCGGAACTAGGCAACTATTCGGTTGTCGGAGCGGGCACTCTGGACGTCAATGCAACCAACCGGCTGAAGGGTTGGATTGATATCGACGGCAAAACCGGCGGTCTTGTGTCTGGTGCCAGCGCCGATGCCATGACCACTGTGCATTTCGATACCAGCGTGCGGTTTGGCACCAACAGCTTTGTGGATACCACCGAGGTCGATGGCACGCTGAAAGCCGTGGTGTTCAATTCTCTGGAGCAGTGGCACAAGGTCAAACTGGTCACCGGCGGCGCGCTGTCTGGAGCGGGGGCCTATACCGAGTTTGATGGACGGGATGTGCTGGGCGAAATCATCGTCGGTCCGGGCGCCGTGCTGCGGTCTGACGGTGAGATTGAGATGGAGGTGGATGGCTTCACCGACATCAAACTGCAATCCTACTCCGAGACATTCGGGGCAGCTACTGTGGCGCTTGGCTATGCCAAGGGTGATGTGACTCCGACGAACCGGATCGTGTTTGAATCTGGCGCCTTTGTCCGGGCCGCCGAAGATATGTTCATCAGCACCGGCACGGACCGAAATCTTGGCTTGCCGGAACACGCGCTGGAAATGCGGGTGGACAACTTTGCCGGGTCGCTTATCCCGATCTCTAGCCTGAAGACCCGCGCCCTGTATGAAGCCCACAATCTGGTGCAGATCGATGTCGGAGCAACGCTGGAGGGTTACGCCAATATCGACCTGAACGCAGATGGCTTCAACATTGCCAGTGTTGTGGGCGTGGCCAAGGCGACCAATTGGGCCTCAGCGGTCGGCGATGCGCTTGGGGGCGGCAGCGTTGGCTCAGGCGCCGGTGCGACGCGCTCTGTCATCATGGGCGATGTCGTCAACAACGGAACGATCCGCACCGGCATCAAGCGTAATGTTGAACTGACGCTGGTGGTGAATTCTGTCGGGGATACCGTGATTGACACGGCTAATTCGACGGGTGAATTGATCGACGGCGTGTTCGTCAGCGATGTCGGATTTACTGCAGGTCGCCAGGTTCTGGAATCCGCTCAGTTTGATATGATCACGACTGCGCGCGACAATATTCAGACCTATTCGAACAACGCAACGTTGGTGGCTTTCTACACAGCGCAGATCACGCGGATCGAAAGTGAACTTCTTCTTCTGGGTCTGGCCGAAACCATGCCCGATGGCACCGTTGTGCCATTGACGCCCGAGGTCGATACGGTCCAGATTAGTTACATCAAGGCCGCAGCTGGCCGGGTCCGGATATTTGCCGACCAGTTGTCGGGCGGCGGGCTGATTGATGTGCCGAAAAATGCAAGCATAACTATCCTCAGCAATTCGTTTGCACAGCTCTATCTGGGTGACATCACGATCCCGGATACCAACGGCGGCATCTACTTCAATGGCACCGATGTGACCATGGTGACCGAAGGCAGCACGACTGCGGCGCAGGCGAAGACCTGGATAAACCAGGAAAACATTCGCAACAGGAATTTCAATAACGACAACCTGTCGGGCATCGGCGCTTCGGATTCCACCAAGACCGCCACCTTCGGTATCACGGCGGAAAGTGTGGACCGGACAAGTTCCATGCCACAGATCTCTATCCAAGTGACGAACATCAACACCTTCGTGGACGGAAATACGGGAATTATACCGTCGCCACAGGAAATCCGGGTGATTGGCGATATCATTGCCCGCACCAGCCGTGTGGAGATCCTAAACCCTTCGAACGGCGGATCGATCACGGTAATCGGTCAAATCGCTGCGGCCGAGCTGAGCATTGTGTCCAAGAGCAGCATCAACATCTCTGGTGCGTTGATGCAGCATGTTGGCGGCGATCCCTATGGGCAGTTTCTGAATGATGGCATGATTGGCGACGGCTCGGTTGCAGCGACAGATGCCGCAATCACGGCGTATCTTAATATCCAGCCGACAGTTCCATCAATTATGTCGAACCGGATAACGATCAGTGCTGAATTCATCAACGTCAGTGGTTTGATCCAGTCAGGCAAGCAAACCTTCAATCTTACCCTTGGTTCGAGCCAGCAAACTCTGATCGAGCGGGCAAGAGTGGGCGGCGCCAACTTCCAAAATATCGCAGTCGACAATACCGATTTCACGTTGGTCTATGACCGGCAGAACGATGCGCTGATCATCAAGGCCTTGCGTCCGACCGGTGGATATATAGAACTCACTGGCAATGTGGTGAATACCCAGAATGGCAAGTTGCTCGCCTATTCGGGCTATCCGCAGATCAACATTGACAACTACATGAACCTTCCCGGCATCGACCTGACGCTGGAAAGCATCGACGCCGATACGCGCGGCGACGGCATCATCATGCTGAATGACAAAGCGCATAACCGGACGACGATTTACACCAAGCAGGCCAATGGCGATGTGAAAGTAGATCGCATCACCATTGGCTCCGCCACTACTTCGACATCGGTTCTAACCGGCGGCGCGGCGACCTCCATCAATTATGATCCCGTCACCGGATATAGGTATGGCTGGACGGTGGGCGTATCATCGAGGACGAAGGATACGGCTAAATGGAAAGAAAGTGGCTGGCTCGGGATCATTGATCTTGGTACCGAAAATATACCTGTCGCACCGGTTACCCAGACACTCAGCACCCAACTTGTCCCGAATTCGAACTACTTCTACAGCGACACTGCTAATAACAATGACGCATACATGTATTCGAGCAACACCGTCACCACCTCGCAGGGGGCCTGGAAACAGACGCAGTATAGTGTGAAGAAAAGCTGGTATGGCAAGAAGACCTACACCTACGAGTATCAAAGGGTTAACGGGCAGTTCACCTCGCATATCCATAGCATTGAGGCCGATCGTCCGATTGGCATCAGCTTCCTGCACAACACCGCTGGTAATATTAGCATCAATGCGGGCAATGCCGATATCGTCGTTGCGGGCAAGCTGACCAACCTGACCGGCACAACCACGCTGATCACATCAGGCACGATCAGCACCACGGCCACGATGGGCGGCGAAAGTTTGGCCAGTGTTGGCGGCAAGACTGTGAATCTGACCGCCGGAACCGGTATTGGCACCACTCTCGCACCACTACAGGTTGATCTGGCCGACTCGATTCCGAACACAATCTTGAACGCGTCCAGCGGCGGCAATATCTACATCCGTGAAGTTGACGGTGTACTGAATGTCGGCATGATCACGGCGGTGCGCAATGCAGGCACGGCGCAGGAATCGCGCGGGCTGGTGTCACTCAGTGCGGCGGGTGCCATCCTTGGAACTTCATCCAGTCTTGTGTCTGGTGGTGCCATGGTTCTGGACTCAACAGGTGGGGCGGTTGGTTTATCTAGCAGCCTGGTACGAATCGATACCGGAAACCGCGCGTCACATACCCTGACAGGGACCGCCGCAGGTGGCATTTATGTCGAGGAAATCTCGGACGACCTGCGGGTATTCGAACTCCGGTCACCGGGGCAAACGGTCTCGCTGCGCGTCGACACGGGTAGTCTGATGGATGGCAACAACAACGCTGTGGTCGATACGCGCGCGGTTGAGGAATTGCTGGCCTCGGTCTGGACCGATCTGCAACTGACCGAAGAGACGGGTGCCGGCGCCAAGGTTCAGGAAGCCAAGGACAGCCTCTCCGCTGCAAAAACACGAGAATACAAGACCTACTGGACCTGGCGTTTGCTGCAGGACGAGAACTTTGAGACAGTGATCGCAGACAGCAACGAGATCATGGTGCTGAACCCCGAGGAAGAAGCGTCTCTGCTTCAGTCCTATGCCGAGGCCTCTTTGCCCGATGGCATTACGTGGGCCACGGCGACGGCAGGTCAGAAAACCGACGCGCTTACCTCTGCAGGATTGCAAGTCACGACGCTGAAAGTGTCGCGCACAGAGCAACTTCGGACGCTTCACGCGGATTATAGCGCTGCCACCACCGAATATAATGCATCTCATGTGGTGCCGCTCGACGCGGACGAAATTTCGAACATTGAGGCGTCCATCAAGATCTGGACGCCGGATGAGCTTCTTTATGGCTTCAGCGTGGGCCTTTTGCAGCCCGTGACCGACACCTCGACGACGATCGAAGATGCCAATATCATAGCAGGCAACCTGATCCTTTCGGTCCGTGATAACATCGGCACGACCGGGGGGCAGGTTTTGATCGACATGAATGCTACCCT
>Ga0222644_1000265_pt1 | contig 20890 bp, 20 predicted proteins | sample AntAcemetagen291_FD_179800 | JGI IMG/M metagenome (GOLD analysis project Ga0222644, IMG submission 179800) | Saline water microbial communities from Ace Lake, Antarctica - #291 | ecosystem: Environmental > Aquatic > Non-marine Saline and Alkaline > Saline | place: Antarctica: Ace Lake...
TATGATAGATTATCTGAATAGAACGCAAACTTCGATTTTTTGAACCGCCGTATACGAGACCCGTATGTACGGTGGTGTGAGAGGCGCACTGGCAGTTATTTCACTGTCAGCCGTCTACTCGATTATGCCACGTTTAAGAAGTATGTCATTACTATAAAGGTTGTAAAAAGACCAAAAGAAAGTTGAACTATTTTTTGTTTTTTAACCTTTGATAATGACTCGTTCTTTATTATAATTCCAAATGAAACTGCTGCAAGAATAATCATTGATATTAGTATAATTAATCTATTCTCATAGCTGATATCTGGAAATATAAATATCGTTACGTAATATATTATTAACAAAATAAATGGTAATAATTTAAGTATTTTTTTATTCGGTTTCATAATTTATATTATTAGCCGTTTTCACAATCTTCTGCATTAGCATTGCAGGTGTCGCTAATAACGGCTTGTAAAGTAATAACAGCACCATGACAAATAATACCAAGAACGATAGTAACGTCAGCAGCAGCACAGCCTACGTGCGCTATTACTGCTGCCGCTCCTGCGCCAATAATACAATTACGTCTAACTCTTTCACAATTATTAGATTTAAATAAATCGTTTTCATTAAAGTTCTCTAATACCACTTCATTTAAAGTACTCTCATCATACATTTCAACGTTGTATTTATCATTAAGCTTGTTTAAGTTAATCTTTTGAGTATTATAAAAATCTATATGTTCATTTAAATTTGAAAAACCTAAAGATATAGACAATTCATTTAATTCATCATTTGATAAAGTATAGTCTTTAGAGATTAACTCTTTTGCTTTATCAAGATTTGTAATCTGATTAACTATTCTTTCATTTTCTTCAAATAAATTAATGAACAATTCATCTTGTCCCATCTTTGAAATATCCTCAAAACTATTTTCTTCGGATTTGGTCACATCTTCTTCACTTGAGCAAGAAAGAAATATTGAGTTAGTCAATATCAAAGCTAATAATGTCAGTATTCTAAAATTTACTTTATTCATTTTGTTTTGTTTTAAAGAAAGTTTTTAACTTTCTAGTTTTTTAATGTTTAATAAGACTTATTTTCCGGATTTCAGTCAAGCGATAATATCTTAATATTATCTCGTTTTACTTTTTATTTTATTTCGGTTTCAAATTACGCATTTTCCGATTTTGGGTGGTCAGCCCTTTTTTGACCGTGATTTTTTGTATAATGTGGCATAACTTCTTATATGTGCACTAAAGTAACACATATACATTAATAATCTCCGGATAAACTTATGTTTGATAGATCTTTATCCGGCTACATTCTTTTTAAATTAGGGTTAATCAGAACCTTATTGATGGGAAACCTGCTCTTTAAAAAACAGCACGTATTCCAATAGCGTCCTATGTGAATTCTTCTACAACCATAACCTTTGTAAAACTAATAGATCATTCACTATGATCTTTACGGCTTTCCGCAATACATTAAAATAAATATTTTAAAGTTTAGACCTGCAGGTTAATAACTTGCTAACACAAAGAGGTACGATTCAAAACTAGTGAACCGTTTTCAAATTATCATGTACTGCTTGTTCATAAGCACGCGGATTATTGGCTTTTTTGATGGCCTTAAATGCTTTCTGTGGATTGGGAAATGTCTGTGCCCAGTATTCCCAAAATCCTTGCATTTTCATTTTGATAGGCGTGGGGCCTTGAAGAAATGCGTCGTATTCTTTATACAGGGTATCGTGGAACTCCCTGAACAGCTCCCATCGATTTTCTGGATAGACTTCTGTATTGGCCTTGATCATGCTGGGTAGAAAAGGATCGGCTATCAAACCGCGTCCTAGCATCCAGTGATCAATTTTAGGAAACTGAGTTTGCATCTCTCTAAAACCTGCTACGGTAGTAATATCGCCGTTGTAATAGAGCTTGTGTTTAGAGGTATCCAGGCATTTTTGAAAGGACTCGAGATCAACGCCACCTTTGTACAATTGCTTTCCTATACGGGCATGAATAGCAATATTTTTAATGGGATATTTTTCTAAAATAGGAAAGGCTCCTAAAATCTCAGTGGGTTCTAGATAGCCCATTCTCATTTTCATGGAAACAATAACATCGGTCTCTGCATGTACACGTTCTAAGATGTGATCAATCTTTTCAGGATCACAAATAAGCCCAGATCCCATTCCTCTTTTAGTCACCATAGGATAAGGACAACCTAGGTTCCAGTTGAGTTCTTTGTACCCTAGAGACCTAATGTAACGCACTGCTATTAGAAACTCATCAGCATCGTTAGTCATCACCTGTGGGATCAACTCTGGAACATGATTATTCTCTAATTGTAAATCACGCTGGTATTTACCGCCTATTTCTGGCTTGTTATTGAAGCGTATATAAGGAGCATAAAAAGTATCAATGCCGCCAAAATAGTGGTGAACGGCATTGCGGAATCTGAATTCTGTAAAGCCTTGTAATGGGGAAGAAAGTAAGGTAAACGACATGTATAAGTATTGCTGCGCAAAGTTAGTCTAAGCGCAAGCAGCGTTTTAAATAAATAAAATAAAAATTTACAGAAAATGTGCTAGGACTTTTACATACCGGTGGGATCTTGTTTTATAGGTTCTTCTTCTTAATAGGGTCTCGTACCTTCCATATAATTAGAACACTGCCTAGCACTATACCAAATACCAGCAACTAGATGCTGAAGAAATCAGTATCAAAAAGCCATAAATGTATACCAGAAAAGAAAATCAAAAGGCCACCACATAGAACACGAGTCCTGGATACTTCTATGAGGTTATCCAGAAGCATTCCCATACCTCCTAAATTTTGTAATCCCATGGTATACATGTAAATGTTTTAAGTAGGTTATTCAATTATCATATTTTGCAGATGGAAAAAAATAAAATCACCAAGGACTATTAAAAGGAGCACTTCAAAATGGATAGTGACTATGGGCAAACGGTTGTAATACGCATGATGCACTATACCCTATAAAAAAATCTCTATCTGCAAAAGCAAATAGAGATTCTTAAATTATTTAATGAATGAAAACAAGTGGTTATACACATAATCGTTGGTATACCGCAAAATTCTCAAATGAATACATCACCAACTTAAAACAAGCCTTCATTTTTATTAGAGAAATAATTAAAATCGTGATTGTTCTCAATTTTCAGTAATGATTCATAAATCATCTTGATCACGTTTTCTACATCGTCTCTATGTACCATTTCTACCGTGGTATGCATATAACGCAAAGGAAGCGAGATCAAGGCACTAGGCACTCCGCCATTAGAATACGCAAAGGCATCAGTATCAGTCCCTGTAGCGCGTGAGGTAGCCCTTTTTTGATACGGGATTTTCTTCTCATCTGCGGCGTCCATGATTAGGTTGCGCAAGTTGTTTTGAATGGCTGGCGCATAGGCGAGGACCGGTCCTTTTCCTATAGCAGCATCACCATTAGATTTCTTATCGATCATAGGTGTAGTCGTGTCGTGTGTCACGTCTGTAATAATCGCTACGTTAGGCTTGATGGTATGGGTAATCATCTCTGCACCACGCAATCCTATTTCTTCTTGAACAGAATTAGTCACATAAAGACCAAAATCCAACTCCTGCTTATTTTCTTTGAGCAATCGAGCTACTTCAGCAATCATAAAGCCACCCATGCGGTTATCGAGAGCACGACACACAAATTTATTTTTGTTCAATATAAAAAACTCATCTGGATAGGTGATCACACAACCTACATCTACACCTAGAGCCAGCACTTCATCCTTGGTCTCACAACCACAATCGATAAAGATATTATCTGCTTTAGGAGCTTCTTCTTTTGCTCTATTACGGGTGTGAATCGCTGGCCAGCCGAATACTCCTGTTACAATTCCTTTCTTTGTATGTATACTCACTTTCTTAGAAGGAGCGATTTGATGATCTGATCCACCATTGCGCACCACATAAATAAGCCCATCGTCTGTAATATAATTGACATACCACGAGATCTCGTCTGCATGTCCTTCAATAATTACTTTAAATTTTGCATCTGGATTAATAACCCCTACCGCAGTACCATAATTATCAGTAATAAACTCGTCTACATAGGGTTTAAGGTAGTCCATCCACACCTTTTGCCCGTTCCATTCATAACCAGTAGGCGATGCCGTATTGAGGTATTTTTCAAGAAAGTCTAATGATTTTTTATTTAAAATGCTTTTTCCAGCCATGTAATAAATTTTAGAGCGTGAAGATAATAATATATGGCCGCAAAAACGGTTGTTTTATGCAGGGTTTCTTATTTTTGGTATGCTTTTAGCACTACTTTGTATACCATGAAGAATATATTAATTTTATTGGGGATTTTGTGTGGTTCCGCTTTCGCGAAAGCGCAACAAATACCAACACCTCAACCTGTTTCAAAAGACTCGATAACAACCACAGACGCAACGTATTTCTACGTAGATGGCGATTCCATAAGTGCCATAGAACTGGATAGAGTTTTATTGCTACAAGATTTAAATTTTGACAGCCGGTACGAGCAAATCCGTTATTTGATTTTAAAAAGAAAGGTTAAAAAAGTATGGCCCTATGCAAAACTAGCATCAGAACGACTTACCGTACTGGATCAACGGCTCGCATCTTTAAAAACGACCAGCCAAAAGAGAAAATATTCTAAGATGGTAGAAAAATACATCGAAGAGGAATTCAAAACAGAACTTAAAAAACTGACCAAAACCGAAGGACAGATACTTATAAAACTTATTCATAGACAGACTGGAGATACAGCTTACGATCTCTTAAAACGTTTAAGGAGCGGTTGGAGTGCGTTCTGGTTTGATAAAACAGCAGCTCTTTTTGATATGTCGCTCAAAGAAGAATACCGTCCAGAAACGGTTATTGATGATTTTTATGTGGAGGATATTCTTCTCAATTTAATTACAGATGATACCGTAGAGGATCAAAAGGCAGCCATTGAATTTGACTATTTTGCCGCTCGTGCGCACTGGAAGGAATATGAAAAGAACCTCCCAAAAAGCTATGATAGCATCCAACTAGCAGCAAGAGCACAACGCATTCAAAAATATAAAGAGAAAAAAGCCCGTGAAAAAAAACGCAATAACTAATCATGAATAGGGTGCAAAATCAGGAACTTTTTAAAGTTTTTTTTACACTATAGACATCTTCTATTGTAGCTATTATTAAATAAATAAAAATCTGTATTTCAATAATATAAGTCAATTGATGTAAACTTATTATTTATGTTTTTTTTATGGATAATTAGCTGGAAGTATACTAAAAAGTCAATCTTCAAAAGACAACCATTTTAATAGTTATACAACCTAGTTACGTAAAGAAATTCTATTTTTACCACATGTCCGCATCCAAATCAACTAAACGTATTCTTAAAATGATATTGATTTCTATTCTATCATTGGTAGCCTTTATATTACTTGCTGTAATTTTATTTATCAACCTTTCTCCAGAATTTGGTGATGCGCCGTCTAAAGAAGATTTGAAAGAATATGGTACTTCTCCACAGTTAGAAGAGGAGCAGTTTCAAAACACACAGGAAACAGTCGTTATGAAAAATACTGACTGGGGCAGAGTAGGTGGGTATTTTACTACAGGTAATAAAGCTCCTAACTGGTCTATTCCTGTCGTGAAGTTAGAAGATGGTTATTTTGCGAAAAAGAAAGACAGTACCACGCGCCTCACATGGTTCGGTCATAGCGCTGTGTTGTTAGAGATAAGCGGTAAAAAGATATTTATAGATCCTATGCTAGGCAAAGTTCCTGCCCCACATCCTTTATTAGGTGGGTCGCGTTTTAATGACACCTTACCTATGTCTATAGATAAATTACCTAATCTGGATGCCGTCCTTATTTCTCACGACCATTATGATCATCTAGATTATGGTTCTATCCAAGCATTAAAGGATAAAGTAGCCATGTTTTATGTACCATTAGGTATAAAATCGCATTTAGAAAGTTGGGAGGTACCGTCAGATCAAATTACAGAATTAGACTGGTGGGAAGAAATTCAAATAGAAGATATCCAACTCATTGCCACACCAGCAAGACATTTTTCAGGTCGCGGTCTCAATGACCGATACAAAACATTGTGGTGTTCTTACGTGATCAAAAATAAGACAGATGCTATTTATTTTGGTGGAGATTCTGGTTATGACACCCATTTTAAGGAAATAGGGGAGAAATATGGACCTTTTGATCTCGCCATGCTAGAGTGCGGCCAGTACGATGAGCAATGGCCAGAGATTCACATGATGCCTGAGCAAACCATTCAAGCTGCTATAGATCTAAAGAGCAAATTAATGATGCCTATTCACTGGGGAAGCTTTAAACTGGCGCTTCATGATTGGAAAGAACCTATCGAGCGAGCGGTTATAGAAGCAAAGAAACGGAATGTAAAATTAGTAACTCCTATAACAGGAGAATCCATCTTGCTTCATCAACAAATACCGCAAAGCAACTGGTGGCTTAGAAAAGAGTAACTATTTTAAATATGCACCTTTTCTATTCCTATTCTAGCTCTTACTTTTATCCATTAAAATAATCCTAACTAACTAATGATCATAAGTAGAAAAACATCTCAAAAAATGCGCGATTTGCATAGGCATCTTGGCTTTTTTCTCGCAGGCATTATGGCAGTGTATGCCATAAGCGGTATTGCGTTGATCTTTAGAGATACAGATGTATTAAAACAAGAAATTCAGATAGAACAAATGGTTGAGGCATACCTGAGTAAAGAAGACTTGGGACCAGCACTTAAAATAAAGAAACTTCAAGTGGAAAGGGAGCAAGCAGGCGTTTACTATTTCAAAAACGGAACCTACACAACTGCTACAGGAGAAGCCCAATTCACAAAAAAAGAGCTGCCGTATATCCTAGATAAAATGGCACAGCTTCACAAAGCAAAATCTGGGCAGCCACTGTTCTTTTTAAACATCTTCTTCGGTGTGGGTTTGTTGTTTTTTGTGATCTCTGCATTTTGGATGTTTATACCAGGCACACAAATATTTAGAAAGGGAATCATATTTACAGCCGCTGGATTGATTTTAACAGTGGTATTGTTGTTTGTGTAAACCCTTAATTTTCATTTGGTGCAGCTTTTTATGCCATGGATTATGGCCTTCGTCAGCTTTATGTGCGTTTATAGCTTCAAAACAACGCCTTTCTGATGTGCTCAAACATTTTAAAGCTTTTAGAGCACATGAAACATCATAATTTCTTGATATGCAATAGGCTTCTATTTTTTTAAACCGACCATAAAACCCCTATTATAAGCAGGTCCTTAGGCGTTCATAGTGCTGCGCGAGTTCCTTAAAAGTTACTGTCCTTGTACGCTGTACCCAGGTGTTTTTATCCATTCTACTTATACTATTGCCGTGTAAAACTCAAAAGGAAGTATGTGATTCGAGCACGAATTAAATGGGTAACTCCTATTGTGGTTGCGATCATAGAAAGCATGTAAATTTATAAAATAGGAGAAATTTTTACACGCTAACAAGTCCTTAATCTGCAGCGTAAAATCGCTTCTTATCGTTCCCTTTGCTTTATACGTTTTACTGCTATGCTTTCGCTTTAAAAGAAGGAGCTGTATGAATGCCGTAATGGAAAACAGATTGTCTTGTTAGCAAACAAAGTAAAACGTCTCTTTATGGCTACAACACCACAGCTATTGAAATACATAACTTCACAAAAAATCCTCTAAAAGATGGATATCGATTAGAGGATTTTTTGTTGCGAGGTATATAGATTCCCTACATTCTTTTCAATTTTATAATCCCTATGGAATTTAGAAGCCTCATAATAAGATACGTAACGTCTATTTCATGCCATTTGATACCAAAATTAGCTCTATTGGCATATTTGTGATGGTTGTTGTGATAACCTTCACCCATCATCAAAAAATCAAAAGGAAATAAATTCTTACTCGTATTTTTCATTTTATAATTTACGTAGCCATATATATGACCGAACCAGTTGATGATTACCCCATGAATAGGAGCCATCATTAAAGTAACGGGTAATAATATCCATTGCCACCAAGATGTTACAAAGTATACAAAGAATAAAACATACAACGTTATCCATAATAATCTAGAAAAACGCGAACTAGCAAACGTATCAAAAGCTTTCCATTGAGGAACGTTTTTAGTAAACCTAGCCTCTACAGGGATGCGATCTAGATTGATGTCTTGATACATCGTTTTGGTCTTCCACATCATCGCAAACATATTATCGTCGTATTTAGGAGAGTGTGGATCTTTTTCAGTGTCTGTAAAAGCGTGGTGCATGCGGTGCATGATTCCATAACCATAGGCACTTAAATAACTAGATCCTTGGAAAATCCAAGTCAGCACAAAAGTGATGCGCTCCATGGTTTTAGACATCGTAAACACTTGATGTGCCGCATAACGATGTAAAAAAAAGGATTGAAAAAAGAGCCCGCCGTACCAAAGTAAAAACACTAAAATTAGAACCGCCATAACATTATTTTTTTACAAAGGTAATGGTGGTATGCTTCTGAAACTATGAACCTAGATTAAGAAATTCGCCTTCTAATGCGGCTCAGAGCTTGTGCCGTAACGCCTATATATGAGCTTATATATTTCAAAGGCATGAGCTTTATTAATTGTGGTCGTTCTTTGAATAATTTGAGGTAACGTTGCTCGGCACTAAGATTAAGTAGGTTTTGCTCTCTACTAGACTTGAGAAGAAATAGCCGCTCGGCAGTTAGTCTGCCTATGAGGTTGCCTATTTGTGTCTTTTGGTACACTTCCTGAAGATCTTCGTAAGTAATGTACAAAAGGCTTGTTTTTGTAAGCGTTTGTAATTGATATAAAGAAGGCTGTCTGGTTAAAAATGAATCATAAGCACTTACAAATTGATTTTCAAAACTAAAACCGAACGTGATGTCTTTTTCATCATCTTCTTTAGGAATAAATAAGCGCACCACACCAAATTCAATAAAAGAAATTCGGTTTTCTATTTCATTTAATTTTAAAAATATTTCTTTTTTAGGAATGATCTTCCTAGTTAATTTTGAAGTAAAGAATTCCCAGTCCCTAGTAGAGATTTGAGCGATGCTTTCTAAATATTCTTTAATTTGTTCCATTTGAGTTAAAAAATACAAATTTCTTATTTCAAAGATAAGGGCATTCTTATAAATTAATGGTTCTCAGTCTGCTAATTAAACTGTAATTTAATGTTTTAGAAACCTGCTGTTATGAATAGGAAATCAACATTAAATTGTATCGGATTGTGTTTTAGTGGTGGAGGATACCGCGCAAGCATCTTCAATCTAGGAGTTCTATCTTATTTAAATAGAGTGAATTACGACGGTCGCAATATGCTAGACCGTGTAGAAGTACTCAGTACGGTAAGTGGAGGTACGTTTACTGGTCTGGCTTTCGCGAAAGCGAGATTGCAACAAGACTATTCCTTCATCAGCTTCTACGATCAGTTTTATAAGACCTTTGAACCGGCAAATGACCGCTTGATGGACGATGCTACGGCAAAGCTAATTGATGACGAAGTGTGGAAAAAACACCCTCATAAAAAACGCTCTGTCATCAATGCTATGGCACTTACCTATGCAGATATGGAGGTGTTTAAAGGCAATTTTGGCATGTTTATGAACGATAAGGATCAAGGCATTCATCAAGTGTGTTTTAATGCGACCGACTTTACGTTTGGGTTGCCATTTCGTTTTCAGAATAAGCTTACTTTTTCTAACGGAAAGATAAAAAATAAACTGCTTAACAAAATCAAAAATGAGCTGCCTCTAGCTGATATTCTCGCGGCATCCTCTTGTTTTCCAGTAGGTTTTGAACCGATTATCTTCCCAGACGACTTTTATAAAAACCATGAAAATGACAACTACCTAGAACTTAAAAAGCTAGAACTTTTTAAAAACGGAATCGGTCTAATGGATGGCGGGATTACCGATAATCAAGGGATAGGCAGCATGATAAATGCCTATGAAAGCAGCTTCTTTAAGAATAAAATGGACTTGCTATTAGTAAGTGATGTCTCTAGTTCTAAAATTGCCGTTCCCTACCAACCAGAATCAGAGCAAGTAAAGGAAAGTTCTAAAATCAAAATGATGATAGGGTTTATTTTGAACTCCATAAAAGTATATGGATTAGCTGCTTTTCTAATGGTGTCGGGTTTGTTACTTCCCGTACTTTGCTATTATGAAGTTACGTCTAGATGGATAGAGAACTTACTATTAGTGACTTCTGGACTGTTATTAGGTTTAGGAATTGTTACAGTTGTATTAGGAGTGGTCACCCACCGCATAAAAGATACCATTATTGATTTTATAAGAAACCAGTTTAAGAAGGTTCCAAAAGATTTGCAAGACAATGTATTGGTTTTTGAGAACTTGGAATTCAATTTAGTGGTAAAAATGCTCAAAGAGCGTATTACGTCTAGCTTTTTAATGATCTATGATATTTTCACCAAGCAACTACGCCGCATCAACTATGATTTTTTATACAAGCAAAATGCTTCTCTTAACGGAATTGTAGTGACTTCTATGATCCATAAGTTTAACGATAACTTTAGAAAATATAACCCGTTAGAAATGGTTGATTTAGAGTTGGCAGAACCATCGGTTGCCTTAAGAGAAGTGGCTTTACACGCTTCAGAAACAGGAACGCAGCTTTGGTGGACAGAGAAAGATAAAGAGCTCAATAGAATGGACAAGCTTATTGTTACAGGGCAATTTACGACTTGCTACAATTTGCTGGTCCACATATCACAATTAGAGAAAGAAGGAATAGACATCAACTGTCTAAAAGAATTGAAACAGCAGCTCATCGCTGACTGGACCGCCTTTAATAAAGATGCATTTATGATGATGCCGTAAAATGATGGTATTATCGTTAAGAAACAAAGTCATAAAGGCAATAATGATTATGAAAGGTGTCAGATAAATATGTTGGCAGCCTTAAAGAATAAAGAAACAGCAGGAACGCAATCAAGAAAAAGCAGTCTTTGTATCTTCGATAAGCTTCTTTGTCATGTGCTATAATTTGTTTCCTCATAAAGGTATGAATCTGGACTTTACCATGGAAGAAAGATATAGATTTTCAAATATACCTGGAAACTACTAGGAGTCGAAATGATTAAAAGTACCGCCTCAAGAACCAAGAAAAAAGAAATAACTGCATTCAAAGCTTGATTCTAACAGCAGCTGATGTTTTAACCCCATAGGTTCTATAAGATGGATCAAATGAAAAAGAAGTTCCTTTTAAAAATCACCTCTACCCTTGCAGGGATAGCCTTGACTTACATTTGGGACAAGCGATAGAGCCACCTGTTATTAAATCTTTAGGAAAAAAGTTTATTGCTGTGCCACAATCAGGACAGGGAATAAGAGACGTCTTTTCTTTTTTAAGCCTTGTAAATTTTTTGAACTCCTCTAGTTTATCGTTATCTCTATCTAAATCTGTTTCCTCCTCAATTCCTAACTTGTTAGAACAGGTGGGACAGGTAAAAGTTTCTCCTTTTAGAAATTCCTCTGTGTTTACAGCTATCAGTGTGGAGCAATTAGGGCAAGGGATGTTATTAGACATTTGGTTTTTTGATTAGAAATGTATAGTAATTACGAAAGTTTTAAAAATGTATTTTTTCCTTTATAAAACCAAAGTATTCAATGATTAGCAGCAATGACGGTTTAAAGTTTCAACGCAAAGAAATTGAAAAGGAATCACTAAAAGTTTTCTGCTTTTAGTATATCCACAATACATACAAAGATATACCTATGTAGCATACTTACTTTCATTTAATAAAATATTAAAGGTTAGAGACCCGTTTTTTTTTGCAATAACCTCATTCATAAATGAGGGCAAGCTTCATTTTAGTCTTACAGTTGTTCACCCATGAGAATAAAATTAAACGAAGGATATACCACACCTTCGTCAGGATACAACTCTACAGATTACAATCAATAAAAGAAGGAATTGCAGTTCCTAATGATTCTTTGGACGCTGCTTCGTTAAGACTTACCTATCATTTTAGAAACAAACAAAGTTCCTGACCCCATTAAAGATAGGTATGCGTTGCATAGCAATGGAAGAGTGGGAGAGAAGGGCTAAAATTACGGATGTAGAATTTTTATTTTTTACCCTTGTGGAAGGTTTATGGATTACAAATCTAAATAGGTTTCAAAAGACGCAGGATCCTGTGTATAAAATCATGTGCTTTATGAAGTTGCGAATAGATTTCAATGCAACGATTGAGATAGCAACGCCCACTTTGATATGCTTTATTGGACAACTATACGGCTAAGAATACAAAATCAAAAAAACACCGATCATGATACCAGCAAGCGGTACCAGTTTCTTGCGCTTGTTTTTCTCTTTAAAGATAAGTCCGCCTATCACCACGGCAATGATGAGCTGGCTGCGCTTTATGGCACTGAGCAACAGGATCAATGCTTCTGGATCTTGCAGGGCTTTGAAATAGAAATAATCGGCGATCTGTAACAGGATGCCTACTGCTGGAATGCTCCATCTAAATTTAAAGTCTTTGCGTTTTTGAGCATAAGGAAACCAAGTAATAGATAGAATAACGAGTAAAATCAAAATGGTATAAAAGCAAAACCAAAATTGCAAGGTCTGCGGATTGAGCGTCAATGTCTGAACTAAAAACTTATCGTACAAACCGCTGCAAGACCCCAAAAATGTAGCCCCTATAATCGCAAAAATCCATTTATTCCTCTTAAAATCAATCCCTTCCTTTTTACCTATTCTAGAATATAACAATACCGAAATAATAATCATTAAAAAACCGATCCATTGATAGGTGTTTGGAGCTTCTTTATAGATAAAAATAGCTCCTATAAAAGTAAAAAAGGGAGCTGCAGATCGTATTGGTGTAACAATGTTGAGCGGTAAATGTTGAAGCGCTTGATATGCAAGAATCCAAGATGCTGCCATAATCATGGATTTAATACAGATAAAACCATGAGTAGATAAAGGAATATGTTCTACATAAAAGCCCAAATCTTTAGTCGCTTCTGGATAAAAGATAGAGCTTACATAAAAAGGTGATATCAATAAAAAACCAGCGATTAAAGTGCCTAATAATACTGGAAAAGCCTCATTTCCTTGAACCGCATGTTTTTTACACAAGTTGTGTAATCCTAAAAATAAAGCGGCCAAAAGACCTAAATACATCCACATCGCGCGAAGATAGTTTTTTGAAGATATTCCCTTGATACATTATGTAAAAGAAGGAGTAAAAATATGGACTATGAATTGCTTTGATATCGTTATAATTGCAAAAAAAAACTGTCTAAGAACTATCTTAAATCTAGCGATATCGAGAAGGGTTTACTATCTTGATTTCTGTGGTTTTATGCCGGTGAGGAGTTGCACCATGGTAACCTAAGTAGAATTGTTATAAAAACGGAACAGCAGATGGTAAAATAAGCACCATAAAAAAGTCCCGCGATTCTAAAATAGAATTGCGGGACTGATTTAAATATCAATACGTATTATTTAATGATTACTTAGGCATTAAAACTTTATTGATAACGTGTACGGTTCCATTAGAATTCTCAACGTTGGCCATTACAACTTCCGCTGCATTTCCATTTTCATCGTGAATAAAAACTTTACCATCTTCTGTAGTACAAGCTAATTCTCCACCTGCTACTGTCTTAACAGTTGCTTTTCCATCGTTCTTTTCGATAAGTGCTAATACATCTGCAGCCTTAATGTCTCCAGAAACTACGTGGTAAGTTAGAATACCTGCTAACTGACTTTTATTTTCTGGTTTTAATAAAGTGGCTACTGTTCCTTCTGGTAATGCATCAAATGCATCATTTGTAGGAGCAAAAACGGTAAATGGTCCTTCACTAGATAATGTTTCTACTAAATCAGCTGCTTTTACAGCTGCTACTAATGTTGAAAGTGCTTCTGTTGCAATTGCAGTTTCTACGATTGTTTTGTTCAATTCTGACATAAATTTAATTTAATTTAAAAGTTTATACTCTCTCTATATGTTCGTGCTTGCCTCTGCAAACTTACCTGTCTTAACTAGGCTTTAACGAGTATGGAATAAAATTGGCAAACTTTAAGTTTATGCACAAAAAATCCCAAGATTCTATTTGAGAACCTCGGGATTAATAGTGGTACTAGAGATTCCCAATGTTTACTTTTTATCTGATAGTATAGCACTGATTTCAGGAACTGTAGCGTTTCAAATGGTAGATTTTAGCATAATTACTTATGCGTTATTTAGATTTTGGCTCCTTACAAATACTTTTTCTCCATCTGGTGAGAATGCCAGCAATTCAACATCTAAAATTGCAACCGTTGCTTTGCCATTATTCGCTTAAATAAATGCTTATACATCTGCTGCTTTAACTTCAATAGCTGCTACCTATTATGTTTAAATACCAGTGCAATTTAAAGATACAAACGACCTAAATATTATAAGTGAGTTACCACAACTTTTTTAATACTGTAATTGTTCTAGTATCAAACACACCTATTTGCGAGCTTAAAATAGTTGTTTTAATCTCTAAGCCTTTTAGAACCCGTAAAACTTGAATTACTAGGCAACTCAAATATTTCTAGATTAAAATAAGGAACCGCTGCTATAAGATGATCAAATATATCTGACATGATGTATTCATAATTCTTCCAACGCTTATCACTGCTAAAAGCGTAGATTTCAATTGGAATCCCTTGGCTAGTAGGAGCCAGCTGGCGCACCATGATCATCATCTCTTTGTTAGTACCAGAATGATTCTCAATATAGGTTTCCATATACTTTCTAAAAACACCAATATTGGTTAGGTTGCGTCCATTTAAAAGCAACTCTTCATTGATCTTTTGATCTTTGTTATAAGCTTCAATGTCAGACTGTCGGGTTTCCAAATAGGCCGCAATTAAATCGATTTTTTTTAAGTGATTCACCTCGTCTGTAGATAAATAATTGATGCTGTCTAACTTAATGTTTAAAGATCGCTTAATACGTCTACCGTCGGCACTTTCCATACCTCTCCAGTTCTTGAAGGAATCAGAAATCAAAGCATAGGTCGGGATTGTTGTTATTGTTTTATCAAAGTTTTGAACCTTTACGGTAGATAAATTAATTTCTATTACATCACCATCAGCCCCATATTTTTCAAAAGTAATCCAGTCACCTATGCGCACCATGTCATTTATAGAGACTTGTATGCTGGCTACAAAACCTAATATAGTATCCTTAAATACAAGAATAATAACCGCCGAAGCAGCGCCAATAGTAGTAATAAACTGTACAAATTCTATTCCTGTAATGATAGCAAAAGCAGATAATACCCCTAATACCCAAACAAATATCATAAACACCTGTATGTAGCTATCTATGGGTTTGTCTTTTAGGTTAGGCAATGTTTTGAAATAGTCTTTAATGGTATTTAATAAACCTCGAGCGATCCATAATGTTAGAAAAATAGCTAATACTTGCAGACCTTTTTCAACCATATTTTGGAAATAGGTAAAATCAACAAAGATCACTGGAATAAATTCCAGCACTACAATCAATGGTATGATATGCGCAATATTAGAAGTTACTTTGTTTTTTACGAGTAAGTCATCAAAATTTGTTCTTGTTTTAATCGTAAACTTCGTAAATAAGACGAGTATTATCTTTATGATGATCAAATCAATCAAAAACGCAAAAATTAATAGTGCCACCAATAGACTAAAAGCATTTAAATACTGTGCTGTTGTCTCAGACATTCCTGATATCACTAAGTAATCGTACAAAAAGTGTTCTATATTCATAGCATCCTGTTTAATATTTCCATAAATCTTCAAGTATAGAAATCAAAATATGCCACAAAAATAGTTATCATAGAATACAATATATTGATTTTACAGGTTTTATTTATACGAACTGTGATAAATAAAACTTTTATTTTATACAACAGCGATACAGGAGCTTTAAGGTATAGATCAACTAATAATACATTTGTATTCAACATGTATATTATCGTATATTTCGTCCGTTCGTTTGCCTGTTGTAATAGTGCTGCAAACGTCTCAATGAATCCTCAAACTAGCTACAATTAATTATTAATAACGCACCAATGAAATTTGCAGTTTTATCAGCCAGCCCTAACCTCTATTCTACAAAGAGAATTATCGAGGCAGGTAAAAAGAAAGGGCATGAAATGATCATTATAGATCATACCAAATGTGATTTAGTTATTGAAAAGAAGAAACCTATTGTCATATATAAAGACGAAGAAATACGAGACTTAGATGGAGTGATTCCACGTATAGGAGCTTCTGTTACATTTTTTGGTACCGCAGTAGTGCGTCAGTTTGAAATGATGAAAATTTTTACGGCTACAGAGTCGCAAGCTCTTGTGCGTTCTAGAGACAAATTGAGAAGCCTTCAAATACTAGCTAGAGCAGGTCTGGATTTGCCTAAAACAGTATTTAGTAATTACTCTAAAAATGTAAGCAACGTTGTAGAGAAGGTAGGCGGTGCACCACTAGTTATAAAATTATTAGAAGGAACCCAAGGTTTAGGCGTTGTATTAGCAGATAATAATAACTCTGCTGAGTCTATTCTTGAGGCTTTTAACGGTTTACAGGCTCGTGTGATTGTTCAAGAATTTATAAAAGAAGCAAAAGGGGCAGACATACGTGCGTTTATAGTCGATGGAGTCGTAGTTGGAGCAATGAAGAGACAAGGTAAAGAAGGAGAATTTAGATCTAACTTACACAGAGGTGGAACCGCAGATATCGTTCAATTAACCGACGAGGAAGAAAATGCTGCTTTAAAAGCTGCCAAAGTAATGGGGCTCGGTATAGCTGGTGTTGATATGTTACAGTCTGCCAGAGGACCTTTAATTCTAGAAGTAAATTCGTCTCCTGGATTAGAAGGTATTGAAACTGCAACAGGTAAAGATATTGCCTTGCAGATTATTAAATATGTAGAAAGAAATGCCTAATAACAATATGGAGGTTCTAGGAAAAGTTATTTCTCGAGGAAAAGGTATTCAACTCAATTTGGATATAGCAAAACTGCACACGCGTACTAATATCGAAGTACCGATTATTATTGAACGTGCAAAAGAACCTGGACCTACCCTTTTAATCACTGGAGGTATTCATGGCGACGAAATTAATGGTGTTGAGATTGTCAGACAAATAATTTCCAAGGGATTCCACAAACCTCAAAAGGGAATGGTGATTTGTATTCCCGTGGTCAACATATTTGGCTTTTTAAATCAGACACGTCAGTTTCCTGACGGTAGAGATTTGAATCGGGTTTTTCCAGGTTCTAAAGGAGGTTCTCTGGCCAGTATTTTTGCCTATCATTTGATGAAGGAAATTGTACCCTTAGCCGATTTTTGTCTAGACTTTCATACGGGTGGAGCTAATCGATTTAATGCCCCGCAAATTCGAGTTAACGACGGTGACGATGAAAGTTTAGAATTGGCTAAAGTTTTTGGAGCTCCTTTTATCATGAAATCAAAACGCAGGGAGAAATCATATAGAGACTCTGCCATTAAATTAGGTAAAAAAGTTCTTTTATATGAAGGTGGAAAATCCTTAAATATTAACAAATCTATAACCAGCGTAGGCGTTAAAGGAGCTTTAAATTTGATGCATCACTTAGGAATTAGAGATTTTACCGCAGAGCTAAAGTCTGATTTAAAAGTTTCTAAGCCCATTATCGTGGATAGCTCTAAATGGATCAGGGCCGCACATTCCGGTATGTTTCGCAGCAATGCAGTTCTAGGTAATTTGTATGGTAAAGGCGATAAAATAGGGAGTATATCAGATCCTTTTGGTTTCTTTGAAAAAGATGTAAAAGCCCCTGTAAAAGGCTATGTGTTTTCTGTCAATCATGCTCCTATTGTAAATAAGGGTGATGCTATTATTCATATGTCTAGAGAAAAATGAGGGTTGTATAAAATAAAATCTTGAAAAGCTTTCCATTTATGAAGATATAAATCGTTTTTCTAGTTATTGCTCTGTTTGCCTAGGTGACCTCTTCAAAATTATTATGTACACTTAATTCATGTCGATTATTAGTACCATATGAATTATCATTTATTGGACTCTATAAAATATTAGGGTGCTAATTTACTTCTTGCAGTAGGTTTTGAGAGGGGAAATTGTATAGGCTTGCTTATCGGTGTTTTGCACTCTAATAGCAGCTGTATCGCATCAACTTAAACGTTGTGATATGACTGACACCCGTGAATTAGATTATTCTAGCAGTTGAATATTTATAGAATCATGATTACAGAGCATTAGCTTTTAGTTTTTTAACTTTTTTTACCCATCTAGAAACAACCCATAATTTAACGATTGCTTATCGAATTATGATTAGAGGATTATGGGAAGACACATATAATCAGAATGCAGCGACTGTATATAAAATTAGAACTGAGGAAATATAAATGTTTTAAACCATGTTGTAAAAGAAATAGGCGAAAAGTAACAACTTGCTTGAGATAGAGAAACAATTTATCAACCAATGGTATCATGCTTAGACTTAAAACAGCAATTAATAAACTATTTTACACTGCTGTAAGAAAAAGCAAAATTTTTAATGGCATTTAAAAATCTTGATTCAACAGAGAAGAAATATGATACAAGGACGGCTTTGAGAACATCTCAGGAGCGATCGATGAGATTGAGGAAGCTGGAATACTTGAATTTAACATAACGAAAGAAATAAAAAACAACGCATTAAACCCAATGGTATAAGAATAGAAAGTTATATTTCATGACAGTTGCACCATCAATACGGATGGATATTTTGCGCTCAAATCTTGTTTCGGATAAAGCAACTGAATTGATCTTCAAGGTTGTCCATTTTTAATTGAATAATACGATGGTCTTACTAGTTAAAATCCTACCGTATTTAAAAATAATTGATCCATAACTACCTTTATGTAGCAGGCTGTAATAAAAAATAATTGCAAAGAACAAGAATGAAGTGCAAATAAAAGTAAAAGTATACACAGATGGTGCTATATTTGCAACATAACAAGAATTAATTAATTACATTACATTATGAGTAAAGGAACAGTAAAGTTTTTCAATGACGCAAAAGGATTTGGATTCATCACAGAAGAAGGAGTTGATAAAGACCACTTTGTACACATTTCAGGATTAATCGATGAGATTAGAGAAGGTGACGAAGTTGAATTTGACTTACAAGAAGGAAACAAAGGACTTAATGCGGTAAACGTAAAAGTACTTTAATATATAGCTATATATTTTGACAAAAGCCCCATCAATACTGATGGGGCTTTTTTTGTGGTTTATTTTTAAAGTGGGTGATATGGCAATTTCTTTTCTTAGGAAAGACGCTTTTTTAAATCGAGATGTAGAAGCTCCTCGCATAAGAAGCCTGCATCCGACTTGCTTTTTCTCAATAGACATGCACTGCACAGATTTGGCAGGTTTGCGGCAAATTAGGAGTGGTTGATGCAGTATTGAAATATAATTGAAACTTCTACAAAATTATAACACTGCACAAACAAACTCCATAAAACAATCAAAGAAAAAAACATAAAGCTGACCAACCAAAACCCTATCCATTAAAAAAGTGGGTCTATAAGACACGTATGTGCGCCCTTTCCAAGATCAGCTTGTTCTATAAATCACTCCTCTTCAGCAGTCACAAGACTGTCTTCCATGGCTGTATTCTCATCTATAGTATTGACAGCAGGAACAGAATCTTTAAGTGCTGTAAATGTTTTTAAACGCTCTACATCTTCTTCTTCACCAGAAAAATAAGGGAATACATCCATAATAGGCGACTCAGACACGGCAGGAATGGTATATTCTCCCAGGGTATCCTTCATGGTCGTTAGCGTGTTTTCATAAGCCTCCTTCACATCGTTAGCCTGGACTAATAAATACATATTGGTCTTGCGTTCCTTACCACTTTCTTCATCAAAAGCGATAAGCGATACGCGGGACTTGAACCACCGGTCGGTATTTTCAAACGGATGGATTTCTGCATAATTGGCCACTTTTATATTGGTGATTTTAATTTCTTCTCCCTCGCTTATGTAAGCAGTCATCTCTTCGGTGATTCTGCTCTCTGCCTCTGTATAAGAAATTGCATCTACAAGAAAAGGCTCTGTTTTCACCTTATGTGCCGCAGTAGCTTCATCAAATTTTCTATATTTTACTTTACACTCGTACCAGATTGCGCTCATTTCTTTTTTTTTAGGACGGCGAAAATAGCCCGAATCATCCCTGTAAATTTCTAAAAATGGAATAGATGTTCACAATTGCCATTTTTGGTTTTTAGGTAGTTTGATTTTTAGATTCTTGCTTGTTTTGTTTGTGTTTTCGCTTTCGCGAAAGAGCGGGGTTTTAATATTTTTAGGTTATCTAGGGTTGCCTTTTTCTGGCAAAAGATAAAGTGAAAAGCGGGACCCTTTAGGGAACGCCCAAATCATGATTATTTATATTCCAAACCTGTCATCAATCCGACAAAAACCACGAAAAAAACAAAATAAAAAACAGGCCTCTTTCTGCGTTACCGATTGCAACGGCATCCTTTTGCCTTTTTCTGGCAAAAGATAAAGTGAAAAGCGGGACCCTTTAGGGAACGCCCAAATCATGATTATTTATATTCCAAACCTGTCATCAATCCGACAAAAACCACGAAAAAAACAAAAAAAAACAGGCCTCTTTTTGCGTTACCGATTGCAACGGCATCTTTTTGCCTTTTTCTGGCAAAAGATAAAGTGAAAAGCGGGACCCTTTAGGGAACGCCTAAATCATGATTATTTATATTCCAAACCTGTCATCAATCCGACAAAAACCACGAAAAAAACAAAATAAAAAACAGGCCTCTTTTTGCGTTACCGATTGCAACGGCATC
>Ga0222644_1000277_pt1 | contig 20024 bp, 33 predicted proteins | sample AntAcemetagen291_FD_179800 | JGI IMG/M metagenome (GOLD analysis project Ga0222644, IMG submission 179800) | Saline water microbial communities from Ace Lake, Antarctica - #291 | ecosystem: Environmental > Aquatic > Non-marine Saline and Alkaline > Saline | place: Antarctica: Ace Lake...
CCCACTCGGGCTTGTATATTTCAGATTCAGGAATGTTTTGGGTCACAATTTTTTCTCCGTCAAACCATATTTTTGTAATGTGTGCGGTCATGTGTTCTTCTCCTTAAGTTTGGCTTCAACAAACTGTGCAAACTCAAAAACAGTTGGGTGGTCTGGTAAATCCCAAGAATCAACATCTATTTGCGTCAGCCCAACCCAAGGCTTCTGTGTTTCCGGCGGCGTACCTTTATACACATCTTTGACGGAAACGTGGTTTTCACTCATTTGTTCTTCTCCTTTAACTTAGCCTCAACAATTGCCGCAACATCAGCGAACGTAAAGTCATTGACGATGTACGGCGCACGAAGGCGCATTGAGTCGTAATCTTCTGGTGTCAGTCCCACCCAAGGCTTATGTGGTTGTGTTGATGTGTAAAGCGGGGCGCACTCCTCGTTGTCAAAGAACTCGTCCTGCTCCTCGGCAGACATTTGAGAAAAGGTCTGAAAGTGGTTTTCACCACAACATTGGAACCGTGCCTTCTCGCACCCGCAGTAACAGCAGTATTGCGTGTCGTCTGCTAATAGTTCTTCTCGTGTCATAACATACCTTTAACTAAAATAAGTTAACCAATGTACGTAAGTAGGTGCAATGTTGTGTAAAAAACTGTCATCTACACACTCTATTTTCACCCAGTTCAGCGCTGTTTCTGAAGCAAAGTAGCAACCTATAACAGTGTCTCCTATAGCCTCAGTGATTGTCATAACGGTCCCTTCGATAAAAACCGATGCTTGGTTTGTTTCAGTGCCCACAGAACGTCCGGTAGACGCAAAATAATCAGCTTAGTCATGAGTTTTCTTTTTCAACTTAGTTAGTACAGACGAAAAAAAGCCCCGGTTGCTGACCTCAGAAATGAGGCGCAAACACGAGGCTTGAAGAATTCAAATTCCAAACTTTGGAACTTTGGAATTTAGAAATCAAAAAAGGCCACAAGCCGAAGCTTGTAGCCTTATGATTTCATTGAATAAAAATGGCGGAGTGGACGGGACTCGAACCCGCGACCCCCGGCGTGACAGGCCGGTGCCAGAAGCCAATGAACATGCGGCTTTCAAGAGGATTGACGTTCCAAAGTTAGGGGTAATTTTGATACGTTTCTCCTATGAAGAAGAAATTATATTCCAAACTTTTTGGCTGTTTACCCTGCTGGTTTTGCACGCTTTACAAGACGCCTGTCGTAGACCTGCTGGATCATCTTGTCTGATGCATGGCCGGTAACATTTTTGACATCGGTGTCACCTCGTTCAAGCTTGTCGCTGACTCCCATAGGACGGCATTCTTGAAGACTGAATTGCTTGAATGGGATGCTCTCTTTCTTGGCTTCCAAGATACATTCACGCATCAAGTCAGTCAGCATAGACTTCCAGCCACCTTTGGTATAGCGGCTTCCTTGCATATTGCCAAAGATGTACAAGCCACTGGCGGTCTTGTTACGCTGGATAGCCAAAGCTTCAGCAATAGTTTCCCGCAAACCAGGACTCCACTCAATCAAGATTGCAGGCTTGTCATGGTTCTTGCCGTCTTGCCACAAGATGCCGTCTTCTTGGATATTTTCTTTTTGGATTGCACGAACTTCAACAGAGCGTCTGACACACAACCAAGCAGTGCGCAGACCCATTGCAACAATGTGCCTTGCACCGCCAAACTTGCGCCCTACTCTAGTAGCAAGCTCCATTTCTGCAGCAGTGACTAAGCGTCTTTGTTTGACAGTCTTGTTCTTGGTTAGATCTGAGAATGGGTTGATTGATACCAAACCTTTCTTGATGCCGTACTCCATGAACAGCCTAGCCAATGCCATCTCTTTGTTGCCTTTCTCAGGGCGAGTGGCTTGGCAAGCTTCAAGGTACTCATAGCCCATGGTTTTGGTGAGCTCTTCAAGTTCAAGATGGCCAAAAGCTTTTACTAAGTTAGCAGCTTCTGGCTTGTTGCCTTTTAAGGTGGAGTCTGCACGCCTTTCTTTTGATTTGATAGGTAATGCCTCTTGCCAAGCAAACCAAGCCGCCACAAGGCCGCTAAAGCTGCCTACAATTACTTGTGAGCCCATATTCATAGCAGTCTCTACAGCGAGCTTGCGAGTTTTGGCAACTTCAATAGGATTGTTGGCTGGGCAATCGAGGCGAAAAGCCCAACGACCATCCAGCATCTTGTAGCCGATTGAATAGACGCGAACGCCTATGCGTTCGTAGACACGAAATGGAAGTCCATCAGGTTTAACGCGACGATTGATCATTATTTTCTCAAGAAGGAAATGTTGGCACTGCGTGCTGGTGCATTAATTCCGGTATGCCGACCTGTACTGATTGCTTCGTAATGAGAGCGCTCTAGCACCAACCCTGCCTTGCCAACAAAAGCTCTTGTGAAGCCTCGTTGATGCAAGACAGAGAGTTGCTTTCCAGGTTTGGCGTAACCAGTCAACGCAACTAACTCGTTTTCAGTCAGTGTGATGCTTGCTGTCATGCAGGCACGCCGATAGATTGAAAGAGTTGAAGACCTATCTCGTATGGAAAATGAGCTCCACGGTCTGCGACCAGGAGCTCATCGTTTTGTCGATTAAGACCCACAGCGCAACCGATAAAAAAGACTTCACCATCCAACAAAGTATTTACTCGAACGATGCCAATATTTTGACCGCTGATTGGTGCAAACCAAACAGAGTCTACGACGTCAAAAGTTGTTTTCATTTTGTTTCCTTAATCGATTCCATAGCCCAGTCTGCATCGCCTGAAATTCCGTAAGACTCACCAAAATGTATTTCTTCCCAAGCAAGTGTTTCTGCGTGGTTTTCATCGTCTGCTTCTACATTGATGACTGTGTACGAGACACGGCGCATTTCTACTTCATAAGTTTTCATGCATGTTCCTTTGGTAGTTCAAATTCGTCGCCCAGCTTGGTTGCCACGTAGCAGCGCATAGCCGCGATAAGTGGCGTTGGGCCGTAGTAATAAAACACTTCTCCGCTTTCTGTGTGCCTATATGCACATCCTTGGGTACTGCCTATCTGCTGACATACCAGCCCGATGTTCTCCCGCTCAATGATCGGGCCACCTTGTGCCCAATCGGTTGATGGAGACACTGCCACCTTTCTCTTTTGTTCGTCATAAACAAAAGGGAAAGGTAGGTCGGCACACTTCGCCACCGCCCAGTCAAGGGCTTCGTATGTTTTCATTCTGTTTCTACAATCTCGCACCACAGGTTGCGGCAAATGTTGTAAATGTGGCTGTTGGCTTCGTCAGAGCCCACTCCATAAAGGTCAATGGTTTCTTCGTAGTGACGCTCTTCTTCACCCTGCAAATAGTTGAGTACCTGCACAAGAGTGTCTTTAGTTATCAGTACTTTTGGCATTTAATATTTTTCCTTTGAAATTAAAACTGGTTTTTCCACTCATGGTGGAATTGAGCGTCTTGCATGATTTGTTTGTCTTCCTGCTCTTGCTGTCGCAAGAAATGCACACTCACCAAGTGCGCTTTAGATTTAGGTGCTTTAAAACTGGAGACTGCTTTCTCATAAGCTTCAAAAGAAGACTGAGCAAATACTTGAAGTTCTTTGTTTGCGTAATACGCAAGGTAAGCGTGGGTCATAAAAGCCTTAAAAGTTCAACGCGGCCATCGGCGACGTTGCTGAGTCCAGAACCTGTACCGAAGGCGTGGATGCAAGAAGATGAGACGACTGAGCGAAAACCTTCGCAGCGTTCTTTGTTTACAGACCAACACAGCACATCACCCACTTCCATTGCTTTAATCTTTTCGATGTAGCCGGGGTATTCAGCACGCCAGTCGTTAGAACGTTTGCGTTGGGGCTTGATAACAGGCACTGCAATTTCAAGCGTGCCCAGTACTTGACCAGATGGCAGTTGAATGGCGTAAGGAATTCTGGCAGCAGCTAGAAATTTAAGTGCTTTATCAACAGCGATTTGTTGCACAGCAAACAAAGCAATAGGAGGCGAATTAGTGATCATGTTTTCTTTCAGGCGTAAAAAAACCCGCCTAAGCGGGTGGGTTAACTGGCAATAAAGGCTTAACTCGTTACAACAATTTGATGCTTGTCATGGAACTCTTTTTTAGTGTTGTCACAGATGCTCCTAATCGTGTCCTGGTTGGCTTCATTAGGTAGCGTGGTAGCAGTGGCCCAGGTTGGCCAGAAGATGTCCAGAGCAGCACCTAGCTTCACAGTTGGATGCTGGATTTCAGGGAGTTCTTGCCATTGCATGGCAATGATCAGTTCCTTGTTAGCCCACTCCACAACAGCAACGTCATCTCTTATGAGGAGGTAGATGGCGTCGTGAATGAGAGCCACTGGTTTGATGTCCAGTCGGTAAGGCGATGCCCAGACTTTTCCCATAAAAGCTACAGCTGCACGGTTGTTGAGCAAGCCATAGGATTGACCTAGTGCATTGCCAGCGGTGCGGCCTTCAGCTGCAGCTTCGTAAGGCATACCTTTCTTGCCGAACATGACTTGCTTGAGCAAAGGTGTTCTGACCCTCAAGCCAAAAGCAACTTCCACATAACCGTCACTGGCTGCTTGATGCAGTCGTGCTTGTACGTAGTCGTCGCTTTCTTTGTAGAGGTCGTGGTAGCCCTTCTCAATGGCTTTGGATTTGTCTTCTGGCCAACCCAAGTTGTTCATCATCCCGTGATAAGTACCGCCGTAAGTTAGCAAGAAGGTTGGACCTTTTGAGTCTTGCCTTAGCTGGGGGTACTTTTTTTTAATGGTGTTAACACTGGTGGGATCGGACAAGATGATTTCAGGGCACTGGTCCCTGAAGTAGTAGGCGGCTCTAAGACAGTGTCCGTCAAAGCCTTGCTCATAAACGGCCAGTTTGTTTTTATCTTTGGTAGTAAGTGCACTGATGTAATCCTCCAATGAATTGAAGTCGGCTCCACAAAAGAGCCAACCTGGTGGGGCTTGAAAGCATTGCTTAATAAGTTTGCCAAACGTAGAACCTGCAGGCAAGTTCTGCATGTTGGGGTCACTTGAAGACAAGCGGCCAGAGACTGTTCCGCCTAAGTTAAAGCTGCCATGCAAGTAGCGCATTCCATCGGCCTTCAGTAAGCCTTTTTCAAAAGCTGGAATGAAGGTAGATAGGATTTTGCTGACTTTGCCATACGCTACTAAAGCAGTGAGCAAAGCTACGGCATCTGGATCACTGGCGTGGTTTACCAGTTTCTCTAAAGTGTCGGCACCTGTAGCGGGTTGCTTGGTGTCGGTGTAGTCCAGAACAGGTAGCCCCATTTGTACGTACAACAACTTTTGCAGCTGAATACCAGAGTTGGGGTTAAAGCAAACGTCTTTGAATTTCTCCAAAGGGTGTTGCTTTGTTTTGAGCTTGGTATTGGCTGCAGCTTGAGCGTTGCGTTGAAGGAGCAAGTTGAGCATGGTGATTTGAGAGCTGTTGGTTATCACAGACAAATGCTCGGCATGCTCTTGTTTTAGCTTGGCTTTGGTTTGCTCAATGGTTTCTGGAGACATGGGCATACCTTCCAGTTCCATTTGAATGATCAACTTGAGGCTGGGTAGCATCAAGTCTTCATAGAGTTGTAGCTGCTTGTCTTGAACCATCACGGAGTGATGCTTGTTGAACACATATTGCGTGCAGAGTGCATCAACCAAGTTGTACTCCAGCAGTTTGGTTAACGGCACCTTGCGGATGTCCTTAACCTCGACTGCCCAGTTGCCAGCAAACTCATGTGCCAAGGCTTTAAGACCTAGTACGTTACCTGCTGTGGAGTTGGTAGCTAGGTACGCAATGATTTTGGTATCTTGAAAGCGTTGAGTCATGATCTCTAAACCATCAAGGCAACCTGCTGTGTCTAAAAGATTTTTCATCCACAGAGTAGCAACGATAACTTTAATGTCATACGTTGCGTTGTGGAAGACAAGCTCACCTTGGTAGTTTGTAAAGAACTCTATAAGTAGCTGCCTGACCTCCAGGTTGACGTACTGATAGCCGCAAAGACCGTTTTCAACTTCTGTGTAAGGCGCGTAGTCACATGCGAAAGCAATGCCGTTGTGTTGGTCCCAGGCAAAAGCAATGGTGCCAATGCCAGCTTTGTTAAACCGAAGCGAAAACGCTTCGATGTCACACATCAAGCGAGGATGCTGGTGCAGTGCTTGTAAAGTAGCTTTGATGCTGACGTAGTCTTGTGGATACGCAGCTGAGTGAATGACGTTTTTGCCGATAGCTTGGTAGCTGCCGTGATGAGCATCAGCTAAGGTCTTCAAAGACAAATCAAGCTTAGCTTGGAGTTCTGGGTTGAAGATCAGTTGCTGGTAGTTCAAGCCAAGGATGACACTCATGTCTTCATACCCTTTAATCTTGCAAGGCAAGACGTAGCCGAGATGAGGTTCAGCACGGGCTTGGCCTGCTAGCACTTTGAAGTAAGCAGCATCAGCTACATAAAGACGCTTGACGCTTAGGTCTTGCAAGGTAGGCAAGAGTTCATCAAGATAAGCTTTGATAAAGGTAGCAGGCGCTTTGCCAATATCGTTGTATGACAGCGTGAACGCAATCACTTCGTCTTGGCGAACGCCCTGCTCTACCAAAGGCTCAACGTAGTTAGCCAGCACTTCAGCCTTGCTGAAGGAGTTGGACTTGCACAGTAGAGCGTTGGTATAGCGGTCAGCTTCTTCAAAGATGTGGTGGCGCATGGGTTCTTTCAAATAAGCAGATTAGTAACCATCCTGCGTTTCATTAAATGAATAGTGTCTTTGTTTTTATCTTGAAGCAGAGATACTGTCTCATTAGACAATTTCTTACCTCGGCAAGGACAAGAGTCAATAAGCCTTTGCACAGGATGATGTAAAGATTCAGGTAACAGACGTAAATAATCATGTAATTCGTTGGATGAATTCAATACTTGATTAATAAAGCCCATGACAAAAGGCAACTCTTTTTCATTAAGTAGCTTTGCGTCAGTGAGCCAATCATTCATCAGAGGTTGCAACTGAATCAATAAACGATTCTGCTTGCGAGGCAAAGCAGTAGTATCGCAGTTGTACGTAACGTTCTTAAAAATAAAAGAAGTGTGCGCGTAGCCACCTAACAAAGTGTTCTTGTGAGCGATTTGATTAAGTCGGTCTTGAAATTCCTTATCAATAGGCGCATATAAAAACGTGTATAAAGTGTCTTTTATTTGACTTTTGGTTCGGGGATCTAGTTGCAAATGTTCTGACATGTGATTTCTCTGGGGGTTAATTAATTAAGCTAAATCTCCGGTAAGAAATACTTTATTCCTAGCGCGACTAACTGCGACATAAAGCATCCTTGCTATTTGATCGCCACTATTACAGCGGCTAACGTCATCAAGATCAATAAAGACCTCATCAAAAGTAGAGCCTTGGGCTTTGTTAATCGTGCAGGCATATGCTGCTCGCAGATCAACCCAACGCTCTTCTATCTCTTTTACTGCGTCCAGATCCTCATCAGCACGGGCTTGTTTGATACGTGTTTTTTTGTCATGCAAAGTTTTAGGCATGAAAGCTGCAACTTCGTTATCTAGTGCAAAGTTGTTGCCTAGAACTCCCAGGCGTTCTACGTCTGATGAGATGCCTGTGATTTGCACCATTTGGTTTGCTTTGATGCCTTTCCTGCCTACGGATAGAAAGTTGTTAGAAACTGCGTAGTCTTCTACTGCAAAGGCAGGAGCGCCTTTAACATGAGCACTAACATAGTCGTTAAAACTAATCACGCACTTGTTGGTCCAGCCCAAGATTTTGGAATCTGAGAAGCGCCAGTTGGGACGGTTGAACTCTTTTGCAATAGCTTGGTTGAACTCAGCACGCTCAAGGTAAACAACATGATGGCCATCAGGTATGAATTTGAAGAACTCACCTGAGTTAACAGTGTCTCTGAACTTGGTAGAAAGAGCCACAATAGGGTTGCCTTCAGCTTGCCGTACTACTTGTGTAAGAGTAGCGCCTGAAAACTTAGAACTAAATACAGGTGTGCCTTTGCTTTTGACAGGTGTCAGCTGTGCAGGATCACCCACAAACACCACTTTGCAGTTGCTTGTCAGTGTGAAGATGAATTCCAGCAGCTGTTTGTCGATGTAGCTGGCTTCATCAATAAACAACAAGCAGTCTTCTTTAACGTCGTGTGACCTGGGTATCAGCGTGGTTTCGTTGGTTTTGTAGTCTGTTTGGACACGCAAGCCTAGAAACGAATGGATAGTGCTTACCTTTTGTCCAGTGATGTGGGCGAGGTTCTCAGCCGCCTTGTTAGTAGTAGCTGTAAGCTCAATTTGGTAGTCCCGTTGTGCGGGGTTAACCAACTTGCCAACCTTTAGAAAATTAGGTGCAGCTTCCACTAAGGTTTTAACCAAAGTGGATTTGCCACAGCCTGAAAAGCCTGACAAGACAAAAACTGTTTCAATGGGATCAGCCAAGAATTGATAAAACAAATCTGTGGCTTTTTGTTGATCTGTTGTCAGCTCAAAAGGAGCAATCGCAGTCAAAGTATTCATGAGTGTGCAGGCTCCGGTTCAATTTTTATAAGATCAGCAGGCTTTATTCCTAACAAAGCTGCTACTTTGATACGCACATATTCAGCGTGAGATAGTAAGTGTGTTTCAAGCACATTACGGTCTATTTCACTAATGGTATGTTGCCCATCATAAGGTTCATTAAGTGCTTCCGCATTAGACAAAGAGTTAATAAAAGTAACGCCATCTTTGTAAGGCAATACAATTTTATGTCCCCAAGACATTTTTATAACCATGTAATTTTCTTTAATTTTTGCAGCAGTTACTTTTTTGTGCGCTTCTTCAAAGTTCATTTAATTCTCCATAGAGTAATGAATAGTTTTGCCGAATGGGGCATTAAACTGCGGATTGTCATTAATAAGCCAAAGCATATTAACTTTGGTTTCAGTGGTATAGAAATGGAAATGACCATCGGTAAATACCAGAAGTAATTGCGGTTTATTTTCATTAGCCCAGTCGAGAACTGGATTAATATAAGTACCCCCTTGACCTATGAATTTGACATCCATAAGTTGTCGTACTGTTTTAATAGTATGTACTGAATTAATATCTGTATCAAACTGAATTAAACTAATTTTGTCAGGCTGCATCATTTTTAAAATAGAATGTGTTTCTGTGACAAAACGTTGAAAGTCAGTATTAGATACTGATCCAGATATATCTATTGCAATAGCAATATCCATTAACTTATTGCTAAACAAACTAGGTAAATGATACTTAGGAAAGAACCGTCTATTTGGTTTGCGAAACGTGTAATCATTTTTGGCAAAGTTAAAAAGATATTTCTGAAGTATGCGATTCCATGGAAGTTTAGGTTTAAGTAAATGATCTAAGTAAATCTGAATTTCCCCAGGAATACTACCAATCTTGTCAGAGCTCATCTTGGATTGCATAGCTGCACGCATTAAGATGTTTTGGATGTCTTCTTCTAGTTGATCACTAGATTGATCACCAGGAACAACATCGTTATCCATAGGGTTTGGAGGTGGCTCAGGCTGCGCAATTAAAATAGCGTATATCTGTTCTGCACTAAGACCTTCATAAATACTGTCGGCATATCCATGAGCTGGCATTTTAAAACCGCGTTTAATTAACTGAAGGTTAATAACATGGTCGCACGCAATATTAAATATGCGCTGCTTATACCCTACACCACGACTCATGTGCAGATATGCACAGTGCATGGCTTCGTGTATTAAAAGAAATACTCTTTCTGCTGGAGATAATTCCATAAAGAATACGGTATTAAACTTAATCCATTTACCATTAGTAGCGGCGGTAGGAATACTATTATCAAAGCTGGTCTTTAAAGAAAAACACAGCGTAGTAAAGAAAACTGAATCTGGCGTAGATAACAGTTGCAGTTTGGTTTTATTTAATGCTTGCTGATGTTCAGTATTTACTGCATTAAGTGTTTGAATTTCGGAGGCCATAGGTATCCCTTTTTAAGGCAAAAAAAAGAGCCCTATGGCTCTGTGGTTATAAAAAATATATCTTACTAGGCAAGAAATTTCTGACTGTCTTTAAGGCGCTCTAAACCCTCTCTGTAATATTCAGACATTTTTTGGCTATAAGAAGTAGCCGCTTCATGTCTAATTAACTCTCTCGCATACTCTTCTATATTATTTTTAATAATATTTTGTGCTTGGGGTTTTTTGAAATAGTTAATAAGAATATCCATGATTTCCTTTTAGTTTAGTAATACGCTACAGCTGACTCATCTTGCCATTTAATAAAGGCAGGGTGTTGAGCTAATTGCGTTTTTCTTTTAATAGCAGTTTTCAGGGTTATAACTTGAAACTCTACTGGCATACGCATGATGTATTTCATGAGTTGACCAATATTACTATTCTGCATGTTTTCTGCAATAGAGCCTGTAATGGCATACAGCACTGACGGTTCTTCAGGAATAGCCACAGTCTCAGGAGATGCTTCAATCTGGCTCATCTTGGGTAATGAGTCATAGATCTTGCAAAAGGTGATGAACTCACGGGCAATGCCTTCAGAAACAGCGCCTGAATACAGAATAAGCTCTTCTGGAGAGTTCTCAGGCAATTTACCAATCAGACGGTTTAAAAACTCCCATGTTCGTGGGCACGCATAGGTACTGTCTGTGTGATCTGGCTGAAAACTGAACAAAGCTTTGCCATTAAAGCCTATGTAGTCGGTAATCTTGTGGTGAATGCCGTTGTTATTGGCCCAAGTTATCCATTCCTTGACATCAACGCGCAACTCCACATGTACTAATCGGGATTGTAAAGCTGTGCTCATAGGATTTACGATAGCGTTGTCTGTTTCCAGATTACCAGCGCATACAGTGATTACTTTAGAGTTTAAAGAGCTTTGACCTACCATTCGATCAAGTACTAGCTTGTAAGCAGCAGCTTGAACAGCAGGTGAAGCAGAGTTGAACTCATCTAAGATCAACATCCAGCCAACATAGCCTTCAGGAATAGGGTCATCCTCTAATGGAAAAGTTTCCATAGGAACATATCCAGCTTTATTGCCTTTAATGTTAGGGAATCCTAGTAAGTCTGTTGGGTCACATTGACTTAAACGTAGGTCAATGACTTTAAGGCGGTACTCTTTAGCAATCTGGTGGAAGATTTGGGACTTTCCACAACCTGGACTGCCTACTAGCATGGGAACTAGCTTGGCTTTGATGATAGCAGTGATTACAGACACGGCTTGACTGGCTTTAACTTGCATGAAATAGCTTTCTAACTGGCTTTAAGTTGATAAAGCAGTGTGTTTTGAAACGTCATCAACAAAGTAGTGATGTCGTTTTTGTTAGTGATAGGTAACTTGGATTCAGCAAAGTCGATGACTTCTTGTATGCTGCCCATGGTCGGAAAGAGGGCCATAGGCACCGCACGGAGTGACGGCTGATGCAATGAAGGTTTAACCATGCTTAGGTACGTCTTTCTTTTGGATCAGGTCTTTAAAAAAGCGCAGCACCACAGCAACAAAATTAAACCTAGTTTGAATGGACTCTGGTTTGATAGGTTGATTACGAATTTGCTCACGCAGCACTCGGTGAATAGTGCGGGTTGAGCAATTAAAAGCACCAGCAAGATCAGAGATGTGTATCCCTTTTTGATAGTGTTGGAAAACTTGCTGTTGCTCGTGTTGTGTCAGACATTTGACGGTCATGATAGATCTTTCTTAATAAGTGTTTTAGGGCTATGTGAGGCTTTCCATGCTTGGCGGGCTGCCAGTGCATGGGGCAGAAGAACAAACGCTACCTTGCCTGCTTTGAGCAAGATGGGGACTAGTTTGAAAAGGATGGGAGACATCAGGTTTCCTGTAATATTTGTGCGTACTTTTTAAAGTTTTTTGGGTGTCTTGGTATATCGGCTGCGTATAGTCAAAAAACCCATTTTCTGAAAGTTAGAATATCGGTTTAATGTTTTTGAGAAGTCGGTAAATACTTCTATAGAAGTCTACGTTTTGTTTTGTGAGGTATAAAAAAAAAGAGTGAACACATCTGGTTTGATGTATTCACTCTTTCAAATCGCCCAGCGCAAGGAATGCGCCTGTTTAGCTGTCAGCTTAAACCGTAGTTGCTCTCACGAATGTGATCTGCCAAGTCATATGTCATCTTGGGAAAGACTCCAGCACGGCCATGTATCTGGCTTAACAAGTCATCTAACAACATAGATTGAGCAATCTCTGCCATGAGTTCTCTGTACTGCCATCGAACTGCGTTAAGGTTGTTTGGATGAGCTTTAAACTCATCATGAACAGTTACTAACTCAAAAGGTTTGTATGAAAGCATGCTTGTGACAAGATGTAACAAACCTTTAAGGTGCGTATCTGACAAGCACATAACAGAAGAATCATCTAGATAAGGCAGGATAACTGCGCTAATCATGGTGCTACGTTCGTACTGCTCAGCGTAGTATGCTACTTTGTCATTACAAGGCGGTAGATTCCGCACTTCGAATAAGCTTCGCTTAGTTATTTCTGCATCAATAGCTTCTACTACATCGTTCAGCATAGCTGCATCGTAGTTACAACGTCTATGCATCTCACGCAAGACGTAACCGTCTACTGAGTGAACAACATTGGCAGCGTTAGATAGACCAGCACGTTGTCCAATGTTTTCATAGAACTCGTATGTAAAAGTAGCATGGTCTAATTCGTCAACCTCAATACGTACTTCTTTCTTATTCATTACCTTTATTTTGGCGTCAAATCCGTCAGGCAACTTCCACTCATGTAAAAGTGCCCATGGCTTCCAGCTGGCCAGCAAGTCTTGCAGCAACGTCCAAGCACCAGGTGCTACTTCGTTTGCTGCTTGATAGAAGGCATCCAGCTCAGGCGTATCTTCACCAAAGATCTCCTTTGGCATGGCTTTAGAGCCGTAGAAAGATGTCATAAGCGCTTGTTTTGCGTCTTGTCGTGAGATGTTTACTGCGTTACCTTCTCCTAAAATAGTATTCATCATTTGGGTAGCTTTGGTATAGGCGTCAGCTCGCTCATTAGGGTTGATCAGACCTGTAGCTGTAGCGCCTTTCAAGCAGCCTGTCATGACAGACATGATCTGAATGCCTGAACAACACGCATCTAAGCCCACCATGTGGCCACTAGGAATGCCTTGTTGTGCTTTGCGCACAGCCATTACAGCCTTCATAAACAAAGGCTTGGTTTCAGCTTCTGCAGACAATAGCTCTAAAGTCTCCAAGTTGTCTGTAGCCCACTTGATACGTTCTTCAAAGATTAGCTTGTCATGGCCAAACTGGTTGGCTACGTCGATGAGCAGGTAGTCCCAGCCGGTATATGTTTTCATAAGAGTCCTTTGAAAGTTAGATGTATTGATTAGGTTGGAACACCTTCAATCAATTCAGGTGTGGACAGCTCAAGCATGGCTTTCTTGAATGCTGACCCTTGAGTATTTATGTGGTATCCATGTGAATAAATACGACCTCTTTTGTCTACTTTGTGGTTAAAGTAAAACTTATTGCCTTGCGTTGCCATGAGTAGGTAGAACTCATAGCTTTGCTTCTTGAAATGCGCCCAGCCTTCCTCTTTATCTTGGGTGTCCAAGTCAAAGGTTGGCTCTTCTTCAACAGTACTTAAGAACTCGGTGTCTACTTGTAGAGCAACCTTGTTCATGGTGTTTAAAACATCTAGACAGATGTCTCCGTCATGGTGGTTGCCTGATCCTAAGATTAAGCTGTCGTTGTGCGTGAGATAGCCTGATGAGTAGTTGTGAGTCAACTCTAAAGGCTCGCACACCATAGGAGGTAAGAACTGGCTGTTGTCTATGAACTCAATGAGCTTTTGAGGTAACGGAATACAAGACTGGACCATTAAACTGGCGCTTTTGTTGTCTTTAGTAATGTCAAAGGCATCTGTTCTACACAGTACTGCCATAAGTTCAGCAACTGTAGTAATAGCTTCTGTTCTGTCACTTAGTTTTAAGCGCGAAGACATCTGCGATGACACAGAAGTAAACAGTTCAGGACGCAAGCAGTAAGCAATGCCTACAAACATGTCCATTACTAAAGATGAGATGTCCATGTTGTCTAACTGCTCTAATCTCTTCATTTTGGAGCTGTAGTACGTAGCTGAAAGGTACTCTGTGACTAACTCAATACCTCTTTTAAGCTTGTCTTGCATTTCAGAGCTGGCTTCAATGGCTTTTCTGATCTTCACATCAATGTGCTTCTTGTTGAAGCGCTCTTCGTTTATCTCTTGTACGACAATGTCACGCATAGTTTCCATAATGATCTCCAATGAATGTTTTTTCTAGTACTTTATGACTAAAGTTAGTTTATTTAAAGACTGCATTTTTTGAACAAGCAAGTCGGTTTGTTTTGCTGGTCCTTTGGTAAAGGCCAACAAACCGTCAGAGAACAAAGACATGTCTCTTGTTTGGTTATGGACTGCAGCTATGCCGTCTAGCACCCAATGAGTTATGAATGGATAGCAAGGAAGGTCATACTCTCGTGCGAATCTTCTACCTTGGGTATCTGCACCTTTGGTCATGTCACTGACAATGGCTATGTTGCGGTCAGCAAGCTCTCCATCAGCCAAGGCAAAGATAACGCGAGTCATTAATGCGTAATCATTAAAATAATGATCACCAGTCACAATAAGCTTGTACTCAGGCAGCACTTCTTCAGTTCCTTGGTTCATAGGGTTACTACCAAGGTTTTGCGCAAGTCGTAAATAAACGCATTGCGTTTAACTTGGGCATCAGTGCTAAAACCGATATTGGCTTTTTCATACGCACTGAAGCTGCTGATGAAGACGGGATTGGCTTGAGCTTTGGCTTTAAGCACACGACGAGCATCGCGTCCTCTTGTCCAAACGCTATAGTCATCGCTCATTTCATAGCTCCAGTCATGCTGGTTTAAGTCTTTGACATAGGCGTCAAATTGTTCAAGCGTGGGCATAGTTAATCCTTTGATGTGGCAAAAGCGCCAGCCAATGGCCGTAGGCCAAGCTAAAGGAACAACTAAGAACAAAAAAAAGGCCACACATCACCTGATGTGCAGCCTGTGGTTAGCTGAAACAGTAAATCTGCGGACTGTCTCGGCTGGGGTAAATATGCCTATAAATAGACACTAAATATGTAAAAAAACACTGCTCTCACCTGTGAGGGTGAAAACAGTGTAGTTAGATTAGCTCAGATCAAAGCCTGAAGCTTCTGATCCTTCAACGCGGGTGTATTCAATGATCAGCTTGGCCAATAACGCGCTTACTCGCGTTGGGTCTTCGTTCAACCAATCAAGCATTTCGCGTTCGCCTGTCTTGTTATTCCTGAGTGGAATAAAACCTAATTTGCGGCGCTTGCTACCATCTTTTGATGGCAAATAGAGGTTTAAGAAACCTTGAGCTTCCCAAGCAGTATTGGGTTTAACAGAAGCTGGTGAGACGTTGGATTTGAAAGACATGTGGTGTTCCGATAAAAGTGAGAGAGGATCGAATTGACCCAATATATGGCCGTAGGCCAAGCAACGTCTTTTTGTTAAAAAGGCTGCAAAAGACAATTCTTTACACTTTTGATTAGTTTTGTTGTAAGGCGGTAGTGTAAGAGTGTACCCTGCCTTTTTGTAAGGGAAAACCTTTAGAAAGCTAGCAGAATGCCGATGCCTGCAAAAACAGCGACGGTTAAAACGCCATAAAAGAAATCGCTCATGAAATGAACTCCGGTTGTAAAAAGACGAAAAAAAGAGGACAAAAGTCCTCAGTGATTGGGTGAAGTGAGGCTGATTAAGTCAGCCACTCTTCTGAGTATTCGGTTTGAAGTGCGTCTTCAAGAGCAAAGACAATGTCTGTTGATAGAACATCAAAGTCGTTGAGCGGTAAGGACAAGTCGTTGTATGACATAAGGAGATCTCCAATGAATGGGACAAGTGGTTGGGAAGTAAAGAAAGCCTTTACTAACTCCAGGAAATGGCCGTAGGCCAGGAAGAGCAAAGAGAAAGAACCTATCTCCGATAAGGAGACGGTCTTAGAGCTCTTGGCTTCTTATTTGATAGGTGCGGTAAGCACCAGGCGGTAAGCGCCGTAGATGGCCAATACATTAGTTACAAGACCTAATGAGAAGGCAATGATTGGGTGAAGGCCAAAGCCTTGAGTGATGTATTCAATGCCTAAGACAATTAGTATTACTGACATCATTGCCAGAAAGATGCAGCAAACAAAGATAGCAACAGTGTTGAGAGTAGTCATGATTAGTTCCAATGAAGTTGTGAAGAACATAAGGTATGTCCAATAGATGACCGTAGGTCAGAGTAGTGCTGATATATCGTCTGTGTATCGGAATGAGAGAGATAGAGTTAATAGAGTTAATTAGGTAAAGGTTCTTACTACTTAACTGACTATCTAAATGTGTTGTGTATGTGTAGGACTTAATAGGCTACCCCGAAGGGTAGCGTGATATTAAGGTGCTGTGAGAGCAGCTAGCTCTTTAGCTTGGTTGATGAGTTTGACCTTGCGGTCATTGGCAGCTTCGTCAGCGAATGCTGCTGATGTGCCTTCGGCCCATGAACTAATGTGAGCGAATGCTCGGCAGAAGTTGGTGATACCTTCGATCAATGTAATGATCATGATGTTGAATGCACGGAACATAGTTAACTTTCAGTTGGTTGTGGATATCCATTGGATGGCCGTAGGCCAGCTATAGGGGGGGGGGTATTTGTGTTTATCCGCTCTGCGGATATCAGTCCTTCACTCATACCCATTTTTTAAAATTCCTCCAAATGCGATTAAAAAAATCTCACATAATTTTTTGAAATAATCCGACACCCTGAATGGAGTACCATATACACCCGATACACTAACTATTGGTATTAGCTATATGACCGCACTAACTATTGAGCAATTTAAACAAGCTTTGCCTGATAAGGTAAAGAAGTCTGTGAGCCAAGACTTAATTGATTCAGTTAATAACACGCTAGGTGATCCAGAGATGTTTGAGGCATACAGGGATAACCTACTTAGTTACACCAAGGTAATGGCTGATGGCCGATTTAAGGTGCCCAACTACATTGATGCAGTTCGATATGTGAGCCACAAGCTCATGGGCTGCAGCAACATTGAGGCTTACACCAAGGCGTTCCCTGATAAGTACGCCAGGTTCATGGCTCAAGGTGTGGTGGCTAAAGACATTGCCAGCTATGTCACTGCTTACAACAAGAGCAAGCTGGTGAACCTAATCTTTGAGCAGACGCTGATTCCTAGTTATGTGTTGAACCAAGATCTGTATCAACGGGCGCTCAATGTGCAGGCCGATCTAATGATCAACGCCAACAGTGAGAAGGTAAGGACGGATGCGGCCAACTCACTGCTGACCCAACTCAAGATGCCTGAAGTGACAAAGGTAGAGCTGGAGATTGGAATGAAGGAAGATTCTTCTATTGCTATGTTGCGGACGGCGACTATGGAGCTGGCTAGACAGCAACGTTTGGCGATGGAGTCTGGAGCCATGAATGCTCAGGCAGTGGCGCATTCTAAGATTAATGTAATTGATGTAGAAGCCAAGGAAGTAATTTAATGATTTCTTTTCTTTTTAATCTTTTATTTTTTAGTTTGGCAATTGCCGGTTTCTTTTGGTGGGAAGCTGCGCAAGCTTTATGCGGTTTATTCTTATTAGGTGCTTTTCTTGGATCTTTATTTGATAGTAATAGAAAGAATGCACGACGAAAATAACTAGATATTGCGCAGTCAATTACACTAGTCGCTACGCGACTGGAACAAAAGGAATTAATTATGGCTGCAACAAATGACTCGTCTTTACTATCTATGCCGGATGAAATAGTTAAGATGCTGGCGGCAGAGGATAAGAGAAAGAATTTTCCTGCTGGAACAATGCAGTCATTGATGCAGCAAGAGGTGGGCGGTAATCTTTCTAAATATATGAAAGACCCTACCACTTACCATTACGGTTTGAATGCTAAAGGCAAACGAATTGCTGGGCATACCGGCAAAGTATCTACTGCTTTTGGTCCATTCGGTTTGTTGGAGTCTACGGCGGCTAAGCCAGGTTATGGCGTAACGCCATTAGGAGATAAATCTAGTTTGGTTGAACAAGCCAGATTTGCAGCTGATTACTTAGCAGCCAGGTCTAAAAAAGCAGGTAGTTTAGATGGCGGCTTGGCCGGATATGGTGAAGGGGCCAAGTATGCGAGCCAAGTAGCTGGGCGAATTCCTAGTGCTCAAGCCACTCCGCCTCGTCGTGAGTTTAGTCACCCTTTGATGCAGGAGCCTGTTTTAGCTGACGCTGCACCTGTTAATTTATCTGCTGTATCTGCTGCTCCCCAAGCGGTTGCCTCACCGGATGTGGCTCAAGTTGCGGCGGCGAGTTCTCCAGGTATGCCTAATGCAGACCCATGGCAAGAGTTTTTACAAAGATCGCGTGAAGCAGGTAAGCCAGAAAAGATGGCGTATGGCGCTGGAGCACCAATTGCACAGCAGCCTAACATTCAATTAAATGTTCCAGATTTTATGGGAATGGCTAAATACATGGACAGCTCAAAAAGTTCAAATTCATTGCGTGGGTTTGAGTCTTTGTGAGTGATGCTGTAGCTGAAGCGCTGGCACCTTGGAAAGTAGAGGATTACCTTAACGCTACTGATTACACTAGCGATTCCAAGTACGTACCCAGCGACTTTGCGCTGGAGTTTGTTACCTTCATCAAACTAGTAAATGGTGAGCAAGGCGAAGAACACAAGACACCTTTAGTTCATTACCGGATGCTAGACACCATTACTGAAGGTGGGCGGCGCATTGTGAACTTGTGCCATCGAGGTATTGCAAAGACCACAGTCATGGGTGAGTATTTGTTTTTGTACATAGCTGTGTACGGAGAAATCCCTGGCTTTGGCAAGATCTCCTTGGCGCTGTACGTCTCCGACTCAATTGAGAACGGTGTCAAGAACATGAGGAAAAACTTGGAGTTTAGGCGTGACAACTCTGACTTTTTGAAAGAGTACATACCTGCTACACGGTTTACTGATATTCGGTGGGAGTTCACCAACGCTGACGGCAAGATGTTCATTGTCAAAGGCTACGGCGCTAAAACTGGTGTTCGTGGTGCCAAAGAAATGGGAACTCGTCCGCAGCTGGCTGTGCTCGATGACTTGATCTCAGACGAGGATGCACGCTCAGCCACGGTGATCTCTGCTGTGGAAGACACGGTTTACAAGGCAGTGAACTACGCCTTGCATCCAACCAAGAACATGATCATCTGGTCAGGCACACCCTTTAACGCTAAAGATCCTTTGTACAAAGCAGTTGAGTCAGGTGCTTGGGCAGTCAACGTATTTCCTGTTTGCGAGATGTATCCCTGCACGCAAGAAGAGTTTAAAGGCAGCTGGCCAGATCGCTTCACCTTCGCCTACGTCAAAGATCAGTACGACACCGCTGTGAAGTCGGGCAAGGTTGAAACCTTCAATCAAGAGCTGATGCTGCGAATTATGAGCGAGGAAGACCGGATGATCCAAGACGGCGACATCGGTTGGTACAAAGTAGACGCTGTGCTGCGCAACAAAAGCCGCTTTAACTTCTACATCACTACTGACTTTGCTACGTCTGAAAAAGACAAAGCTGACTTTTCCGTAATTAGTGTCTGGGCCTACAACAACGTAGGCGATTGGCTTTGGGTAGACGGTATTTGTAAACGCCAACTAATGGACAAGAACATTGATGACCTCTTTCGTCTCGCACAGATCTACAAACCACAGTCTGTGGGCATTGAAGTTACTGGTCAACAGGGTGGGTTCATCCAATGGATACAAGGACAAATGCTCGACCGGAATATTTACTTCCCTCTTGCAAGTGAAGGAAATGATACCAAACCAGGAATTAGACCTAACACCAATAAGATGGTACGTTTTAATACCGTGGTGCCTTTGTTTAAGTCACGAAAGGTATTCTTTCCAATTGAAAGAAAGACAGAAGCTACAATAGTTGAAGCTATGAATGAACTGGGACTGGTATCTGTATCTGGCTTTAGAAGTAAACATGATGACTTTTTAGATACTATATCTATGCTGTCTTC
>Ga0222644_1000279_pt1 | contig 19918 bp, 19 predicted proteins | sample AntAcemetagen291_FD_179800 | JGI IMG/M metagenome (GOLD analysis project Ga0222644, IMG submission 179800) | Saline water microbial communities from Ace Lake, Antarctica - #291 | ecosystem: Environmental > Aquatic > Non-marine Saline and Alkaline > Saline | place: Antarctica: Ace Lake...
CGATGTATGGATAATAGAGAAAAAAAAATGAAGAAAAAAAAATAAGCGATATGTTGTTAGAAAAGTTGATATAAAAATCCATATTTGCCAAACAAAAAATCATTCCGCTCCGCACCTCCAGAGCTAGAAAATCGTTTATTGCCGCATCGATGAACTGGCATGCGGCCATCGCCCGTGACTATCTCGAGTTCAAGCAGAAGAACATCGCCCGTGACTATCTCAAGTTCATGCACACCACCATCAACGCGGGGCGTACACGGAAGGACCTCGCCGCAAGAAAAATTCACCTTCGCAAATACTTCCGCGATGTGGCAGGAAGCGTTGCTGTTATACGCGCCGATGTCGCAAGAAGGTCTCTTACCATCAAGGAGCGCGAAACAGAGCTCTTCAAGTACCTGGATTTTCACCAGCTATCTAGGAAGGGTAGGGCGTGTGTGGCCGTCGAAGAGGACAAGGAAGAGCTGGAACTTGAGTGCGTCGAACTTGCTAAGGAGGAGGTGGCGCTAAAAGCGGCTGAAGCGCTTCTCGAAACGACTGCTTTGTGAGCGAAGGCCTATACATATGTTCATACTAGGTACAGAATACTGTTTCGATTTTGCACGAATGTCGCAGGGCATTGATCTGTTGTACCTGTTGTATATTGCAAATGTCGAGCGCGACTTTGGATTTAAACGACCCGTTAGCCTTAAGGAACAAGCGTATCTTAATGACAAGTTACAGGATTTGAAATTGTTTGATTCGGTCATGAAAACGGCCGTGGAAATAGGTGTTAAATGCCTCATTGTCAAAGACAGAGCCACTTATGATAAGTATAGCTATCAACATCTGAATACAAACCTCTTCGATGGATCCGCATTAGGCAACCTGACACTAACATTGAGAGATGCATGGTACATTTGCGAGTTTGCTGACATCAATTCACTGCAAATACGTGGCTCTGAATCATGGATCAATGACGAAATTGTCAACTATTATTTTGGGGTCATTACGACCAAGTACAACAATAAACGACACCCTGATGATCATATCATGGTTCTAGGCTCGCTTTTTTACAAAAAGTTGACTACTCTAATGTTCCTATTTGGAAAGCCCTGTGAAGACGGCGGGAAAGTCGTCATTAACGACAAGGGCGTTTTCTTTAACGCGGCGGAATCAGTGAATGAAGACGAGGCTTTGAAAGAACTCTCACGGTGGACGAGAGAAAGCAAAATTGGTCGTAACATCTTTAAGTGCAAGACAATATTGATACCCGTACACGTAGCAACAAGCCATTGGGTTCTCATGGTACTCAGTTTTACTGAAAAAAAAATAACGTTTATTGATTCTTCAGGGTTTAATATTGGATTGGTAGAGTTCAACATGAAGAAATGGCTTTGCCATGAATACAAACATAATAAATCAAAACATGATGAATTTATTGAGGCAGATTGGACATTTGTTCACGCAGAAAATGTACCGAAACAAACGGACAACCACAATTGTGGTCCCTTTGTATGCATGGCCGGCGCATTCTTCGTCGCGGGGTATCCATACAACAAAGAAACGTTTACACAGACAGGGAATAACGACATGAAAGAATATAGGAAGCGTATTCTTTTCGATTGCATGACCTTTGGCGATGATTCAATAGTAATTGAATAAAAACTCTCACCAAACGAGTCCCATAGATATAGACAATTCTCCGATCTATAGCCTTTTTTCAGGCCCTTTCTCATTCTGGCCGAGCCTGGAATTCTGAGAGAAGTGTCATTATCTATGCTAATCCTATGGTGCCTATAGATCCTCACTTTTTTTTCAGAATTCCGGCCTGTCTGAGAATCCTGAGCACCCCTGAAAAAAAAGCTATAGATCGGGAAAAGGTCTCTATCTATGGGGTGATATAGTTGAGCGATTTGTTCATGTCAAAACAATAATAATTACAACGACTATCGCTTCTCGGCTATTTTTAAGATGTAACATTCGTTGAGAATCGTGACTCTACAATAGCCTGAGTCACTGCAGGCACCTCAGATGCCTGCACATTTGCAAGTGCTACCGTATAAAGCACATCGACGTTTGACGCTAAGGCACTAGTCACGGCAAGCGCGACTACAGTGCAGATTAGTACCCAGCGTGAGCGCATATTCGCGTAATGATTACTCTAGTGGTATTCTATAAATAGTCACGATCAATGTATTTTAATTTAATTTACTCTGACTCTTCATTTCGTGCTTTGTGTTATCGATTTTTTGGTTGACAATCTTGATTTTGCTTAAGACTTTACCACACACGAGAGTGTAGTGTCGTTGCTGAACGAACAGTGCGCACAATGAACACTCGGGGCACATTTTGGTAACATTCATTTTCTCGTAAGGATATGTTATGTCCTCAAGCTTTTCAGGGACTGTAATGGTATTAAAGTCGATTTTTTCTACTCCACAGTCTTTACAGCCTTGATTGGGTTTAGTTTTCATCGATGGTTCTCCCTTTTTTTCTTCACCCTCGCTGGACTCGTCCTCACTGGACTCGTTCTCACTGGACTCGTTCTCACTGGACTCGCTTTCAGAAAAGCCTTCGTACGGGTCGGAAATAATATTCATATTTTCGCGTGCACCACCTGAAGAGGACGGCATCGTATCGTTAAATGCCTCGCTCATCCTCATATATATACTCTATTCAGGTACCATGACGACAGTTTGGTGACCGTCCTCCTGAGAGTTGATCTCCACCTGACCCTCCTCGAGATCGTCCTGAACGCCTTTGTCCTCGCTCGATTGTGGCGAAGGCGTTCGAGACCTTTCCTGCGGTCTCGACTTCTTTGCGGGGGTATCGAGATCCTCGTCTTCTCCATCGCTCTCGCCATCGGAGTCCGAGTCGCTCTTGTTCGACTCTGAAGCTGGAGAGGCATGCGTGTTGGCGGGTTCTTGGTCACTTTTCTCCACCTCCTCCTCGTCGTCGTCGTCGTCGTCGTCGTCGTCGCCGCCGTCACCCGAGCAATGGCCTTGCTCGTCGTCATCGGTCACACCGCCATCTTCTTCAACGACGACAGGAGCCGCGCCAAGCCTGGTAAGCTCTCGAGTCTCAACGGGGGCATCGAGAGTCTGCAAAGCAGTGGCTGGCATGTCTCGTGCATCCATCAGCAGCTGACTAACAATTTCCGAGGCCAGGTTACCGTGAGTGACATGCAGCTGCAGTAGCTCATACTTCGCCATTTGAACGTTATGCCTGTTCTGGGGCGTCTGCCCCCCGCTGGAGTACATCATTTCCTCCTTGTTCGAAAAAACACTGACAAGCAGTGACCCGATCTGGGAGCCAAGGTTGACGAGCAACGCGTACTTGTTCTCTTCGATGTCCTCTTCACCAGCTCGAGTTTTGTGCATGCCACTGATAACGCGCCTGAACCCGGCGAGTGCTTGACCGCTTGCTGTGGTACCAAGCGTAATTCTCGACTTGTGCTGCTGCACTGAGATGTTGAACGACTCTTGAGCGTCATCTATGACCTGAGAAATGAACGCTTGCGTGCAACTACACGCCAGTGCATATTTATCCAAGATTTTGTTGCGATCCCAGCCAGGGGCCAGGTTCACAAGCTGAGAGAATACGACAATGTTACGAGCAATGCCTTTGAACTCGTTGAACGCCTTGATCGTGTTGATACCGTACCCCGTGCGATAGTCGTTGAGGACCTCTTTGAACGCGCCCATCTTGAACCTTCGGATCTTACCTTCGGTCTTGTCGTTGTCGTCGTCATCGTCGCCATCGTCGCCATCGTCGTCATCGTCGCTGTCCAGGCTCCCGTTTACCTTCTCAGTGACTGCATGCACCTTTGGGCCCATCTGAAGCGCGGCTGCCTTAAACTTAGCATTAGGGAAAGACCCTTCGTTTTTGTGAGGAGGCAGCATCAAGAGGACCACCTGGTGGTCCACGACTGAGTAAACGTTGCTACCAGGGGTGGTCTGTTCCATGCCAGGAAATTCGTCTGATTCTTCGTCGGCGACAACCATGAGCGCCTGCACCAATTTATGCTTGTTCTTCGAGTGGTGGGGAGCAGCAAATGATACCATGTAGTGAGAGACGCCATACCCAGAACCATCCATGTTTTTGTTTTTCGAGATGCACATTTGAATCTCTTCTGCATCGGATCCACCCCAAATGTCATGCAGAAGAGGAGCCTTCACCCCAGAATTGTTGACCAACTTGTGAAACGTCTTAAGCGAGATCTCCTGGCTGTGAGCCCCGTGCTCGGCTTCGGGGCATTTCAGGCGATTCGAAATACCCGTCGCGGTGGTTTTGAAGATCGGGAGAATCGTAGGATTGTAGAACCACACGTTGCCAATGCGCACAGTCAGATTGACCGTATCCTCCGCGTTCATAACGCCGATACTGTAAGCCTCATCCTTTGTGCGACGCACCTTTTTCTTGCCGTCGCTCGCCTGCGGGACCTTGATGACGGTTTTCTTGGTAAGCTGCTCCAAGAGCCCAGCGCGGTCGGCGGCGGCAATTTTGAGAAACGCATTAGGGACACCACATTCTCCGAAAGGAGAGCCAGTGATGGTGCTCAAGTTGATCTTCATCGTCAATGCGTGAACGAGCGTGACGATGCAACGTGGGAGCCCCACGCTAAACCCAGGCGTGACGGCGAAGTTGAAGGTGAACTCCTGCCGTCCTTCGAGCTTGAATGCCTGCGCAACGTTGAGCATACCGGCTTCTTTGTCGGCGCCTTGGTCCTCGTCGAGAACGAGCTGGCCACAGTACTGCGTCTTTTGCAGTTCCTCGGTGGCGATGACCGCATCGATAAACTGCTTGTCCTCGAGGAACATGGACTTGATATACGTGTTGGCGGGTGCGCAGAGGTACCACCCATCCAGCCTCTTGGCCCCACTGACGCACATGCGAAACAGTGCGCCAGGCGACCTGGGGTCAGTGGCGATGATTCCGTTGCATTTTCTGCACGCAGGGACCATGCAGACGTTACCACCTTTAAGCGCGTTCATAACTTGTAGTGCGGCGTTAGTGGAGTCGGAGTACAAGTCGAATGCGCGCTCCAACTGACCGTCGCGCATTACGTTGTTGATCGACTGCAGGCGCACCGTGGTCGACAACGACAAAGGAGACGGAGGCGACGGAGGCGACGGAGGCGCAACGGCTACTACGACAGCGTTGTTCGACATTTTTTGCGAAATAAAGAGAAGAGTTGACGAAAAAGTTGTTTTCGAGCAGAAGCGCGTGAGATAATGAGCTTTGAAAATGATTGTTTTTGATTTATAAACAATTTTCGAGTTGGTCGCCCCAAACTGACCAACTGCTATCCGCTCCGCGCCTAGAAAAAAGTTCGATTTTTTTTACCCTTGTATCATTTCCTGTCATCGCATCGATGAGCGTGCGAAACTCTGCGGGTTTTTCGGAATGTTTGCCCCTGCGACTAAATACCACTTGCGGCACGCGACTTACCACCATTGGCGCGGCCTTTCCCTTGGTCGCCAGGAGCACCATCTCTGTTCCCGGAAGCGTGTACGACCCAAGTCCTATTGGCTGTGGTTTCCCTGTTTTGTTCGTCTTTACCCACACAAACGCGACTGTCTTGTACACAAACCCCCAGCGGGCACACAGCGCTATCGCGCGGTTCATGGTAGGACCACTGCACCAGAAAAAAAGCATGGCGTTGCGTGTGGTCATGTCGAACAGGGGAAGATCCCCCAGCTGAGTGTCTGTAAGGGTTTCGTAGTGATTGGCCGCCACACCGGAGCCTACGCTCCTATTATAAGCAAATGGGGGGTCGATGAGCACCACAGCGTAAGTATTTGATGGGACTCCTCGCGCCAAAGGAAATTGCGTGGCGTCGAAAGCTTGTGTGCACACCGCGGGGCTCGGCCATCCGATGCATTTCATCGGAATGCCGTGAATACGTATTCGCGTCAGTTGCTGATACGATCGGCCCGAGGGCAACGTCAGAAGTCGGCGAGTTGGATTTGAGAGACACACATTTTCGTGACGCAATATCGTTGACGGACGAGTGTCCGCGAAGTCATCCTTTCCGCAGTGAGAGCAGCCTAGTTTGCGCGTACGTATAGATGAGAGCATCGTACGAAAGCAGAAGTGCATGGGATTTACAAAACTATACAAGTCTATGGTAACCTACGACGATTGTACGATAGAGGTTCGGTCTTCGGGTTCATTCATGCGTGCGTTAATTATGGAAACCTCGATGGGTTCTAGTGCACGATTAGGAGGTTCAACGTTGATACTGGCAACGTACGTTACACTGCGCACAGATTGTGCGGACGCTTGACTTGCGAGACAAGCAATCGCAATAAAGAGTGCAATACACAGACGGCAAGCTTTCTTGATGTTCATGGCGGAGAACAAACGGATCACCGAGAATCGCACACCGGTATATATAGTTATTTATTCACGAGCGCTTCCGCCTTTGCTAGCAATGCATCCAGCACTTCGTTGTTGTCGAGTTTGGTAGCATGCATGTTCGCCAAGCGAACACACGCCTCGTCGCCTTCATTGCGATCTTCTTTTATTTGTGTCATTTCGACAGCCTTTCTGCTTTTTGACTTTGGCATAGTGGCAGCTTGGCAATGTACTCCTCCTTGGCGCTTGCTCCCGAGGTGTTTGTTCCACAAGTCTTCGGAAATAAATGGATATCGTAGGTCACGCTCCGGGTTCCAAATGCGGTTATGTCGCAGCTCCACTGGAGCCCACTGAATTGAGTCGTATCCGCACTGCTGATAGTGCAGACGGGTCAACGCAGCCTCCTGCACGTGCGAAACAAACACACAGTTATATACACACGACATTATCTATCGCTGCATTGGTGATAACGCACCTGTGCTGTAGAGCGGAGAGTCTGCACGTCTGTGTCGCCTATCCAAAACGTGGTCGCCCACTCCTTGCGCCCGCACTTCTTTCCAGTTTGCCTATGTCTGTACAGATGCGTGACGTCTTTGTACAGGTCTATGGCACACAGGTCAGGCTCGCGAGCAAAAACCGTGCCGCGCTTAGCGATGCGCCACGACGTGGGACGCTCGCGTTTTCCCGTAGTGGAACCTCGTCGGGCCCACACAAGTCGCGCCACCTCCTCTGGAACGGTTGCTTCGAACATAGAATGAGACCCTTCGTGCAATTAAATATCTAGTAACTTCCTGTGAATTGCGAAATGATGCGTGTCGCAGTTCCGTTCTTCTGCTGGAAAAAATATAAACTCTCGCGCTTTAGGCGCTCTTGATCGAGTGCACGACGACGTCTATCGGTCACCACGTTATTTTGTGAGGACATCTTTGCGAGCAGGTGATTGGCTCGACAAAGTGTAATGAAATGACGTCTGTACTCAATATCCATGATCAACAAAGACCTTTCACCTCCATCTCTTGACCCAAAGGCTTTGGTTGCATCTTTCAAAACGCGTTCCTTTCCACGCCGAAACATGCTTACCAAGATACCATCATGCGTATTCCAATCTATGACAGCAGTTGTATCTCCCGTTGGTGGAGCAGCGGAAGCTGCTGCACGGGCTTCCGCTGCGTTTGCAGCAGCGTCTCTTGCATTCCTATTACTGGACGGCTTATCATGTAAGTCCTCAAGCCAAATGTGCACATACGAGCTCTCTTTCGAATGGGGGGCATTGATGGGGTATTCGTTCTGATATATGAGTTGCTCCATTGCGTTGCTTCCATTTTCAGTGATGTAGCCATCTCTGATACCCATCATGACGAGCCTGTCAGCGTATTCGGAGATAGAAGGTTCTGATAGGTTGCGGCCGCTGTCGCCATCACTTGGATTTAAATCCTTTTGCTTACCTAGCCTGAGTACGGTCGTGAGCGTTAGAGGCACTTTCCTTCCCTTTGACTTTCCATCAATCCATGTATGGAATCTTTCTTCAATTTTAATTATGTTTTCTTTTGAGACAGAGTTCTCAAAAAGCTGTGACTCTAATGTTGTTTTGTTTCCTATGTAAACCTGTGTAAGATCGGGATGTCCGTTCTTATTGGGTTTATAACATTCTAATGCAAAGTCTCGAAACGCACTGTTCGGCGCTGTGTCGATGGTTCCGGCGAGATTCTTTTTAAGAGGCGTATCAGTTCTGTTGGTAATCCATGTTTCTTTTGGAAGTCTGTTTTTAACTCCGCCGCACACTGTCCACACCTCCGCTTCGCTTTCTAGCACCAGGGTGACGACATCGCCGTCACTATAAAGCGTCTTCATGAGACCCACAGTTCGACCTGACCTGTATGCGTGAACATAGTTGGCAAAAACGTCGTCGCGCACAGTCAAGTCAACAGGCATTCTGCGTCGCGGGTCGTTTGGCGGTAGGACGCTAAACTTCTGTGTGATCCACGGCGCATGCCAAGAGGTCGTGTACCATATATCATCGATGTTTCGCATGGATCTTCTTTCTTTGACTGGGCGTTCGTGTTCCTTTGGATCTTTGACGGAATTGGCAAGGAGATTTTTCGGTTGAATAGTCCTGCTGTTGAATTTCGAGCGCGGAGAGCGCTGGTTTTGAGTAAAGTCTGGAATTGCCTGTGCGACCTCGTCCAGAAACCCGCTGATCGCCTCACCCAAGGCATTTTCTCCCGGGAGCACCGACCGCAACGGAGGTCGAATTATGATGTTTGCTGTTTCGAGTACGAGATTTCGTTGCTCGTGATGCACAAGGGGTCCTTGTGTCGCGCCAGATGCCGCGGGCCTGGGGCCGCCACCTATCTTGACGAGTTCAGTCGGCTCTGCGACTTCAATTTCAAACGCCGGATATTTGCTCATCAAAAAATGCCCGGTCGCGACATCCGCAACGATGCCAGTATTAAAGTATCGGTCGGCGACCTCATCTGTTAAATCTTCCGCACGTGGGACATCGTATGCCGGCACCTGCGTCGGTTCTTGTTCGCCGGGGAGATCATCTCGAGTTTCGTGGTCGTACTCACCATCGTCGTTAAAACTGTACGGATAAAAACCGCTCATGCCTCAGTTTCGAATCTCGGTACCCTGGAACTGGTTTCAGGCGTGCTCGTCCGCGGAGGTACGTGTAAGAAACGGCGCTACACTTTTATAAATAGACGTGCTGATTTTTGTTTATGTTTGCAGGTTCGTGCAGAACGCTCGCAACGGAAACTGCAACAGCAAGTTCGTGTTTTGGAGATTCGCATCGCTGACATCGATGCCGCAATCACTCGCCAAGTTGCGAAGCTCCGACAAGCGCACAAAGACAATCCACTCGATAAGACGTCCAAGATAACAATGTTTGAAAAGCTAAGGTTGCTGCGAAAAACAGCCGCGTGTCACAAGCGGCTTAATAATGCCTGCACAAAGACGCTCGATCACGTCGATGAGCAAGCAGTGATGAACGAAACGACGCAGATGCTTCAGGAATTTGTCGACGTACACGGTACAATAAAAGAGGTGAACCTCGAAAAGATTGTGTCACAGTTCCAACAGATGTCGTCAGATATGAACGAATCGCAAGCGGACCTGGGGTACATCAACGAAGCACTCTCCGGAGGAGTCGAAGACGATGAACAGGATCTCGAAGCTGAGCTTGAACAGTTTTTGAACGAGGAAATCCCCGCAGAAAACGTCGCGTTACTTGCAAACCTATCCGTACCTGCTTATGCAGAGGGGCTGCCGTCAATGGCACCGAGCACGCAAACTATCGAATCAATTACTTTACCGGCGGTGCCGGTGGTAAAAGTCGCTGTTCGACAAGTAACGGATTACTTTCCGATCGCAAGTGTCACGTAGTGTGCAAAAGATCGCAGACATGTCACTAGCCAGCGATGCACACAATTTGGAAAAGAAAATAAAATATGAAAATAAAAATGTAAATTTTTGCCATAAAAGCGCCGAGTCTCAAAAGAGAAACTCATAACCAACTTGCGCGTCAATAAAAACCATACTTGTTCCAATGAGTAGGCCCGTTTACAACCCGGCCCGGAAGATGTTCAAGAGTTTCCTCCAGCTGGAGCACATCAGTGAGTATGTTTCTCCCCACTCATATCTTTACTGGTCAAAGGCACGCGGGGACGTCATCATGTATCACCAGAGTGGTTTTGAACTCGACAACTCTAAACTCAACTACCTGCGGCGGCATCCGCGCGGTCGGGCTATCTGCGGCAAGGAACTTACCGAGTACGAGAAGGACCAAGGCCCCCTCGACGGCAACCATATCGATTCCAAGCTGATGGGAATCATTGAGTCATGTCTCAGGTCGCAGGGTGCGGGAAGGGCGGCGTCTCCTGATTCCTCGTCGATGCATGAGACTGATGAGTCGAGCGACGACAGTCTGAGTGATGTCAGCGACAGCGACAGCAGCGGCGGCGGCGGCGGCGGCGGCGGCGACGACGACGACGGCGGCGGCGGCGGCGACGACAACGATCCGGACATCGTGGCCATGCATGAGGTTTTACCCGAACCACCCGGCAACGCGCTCGCGCTCATGCCCGCACGCGCGCAGGTACCCGTCTTCGAAGCGGCGGCGGGTGAAAAATGTGCCGCGTGCGCTAGGCCCTTTTTGGTCGTCCCACTTGCGAGGTCGCCCGAGGAGCTCCTCGACGATGGCATCGCGTGTTTTGAGCAGGCACTCGCTCTTCAGCACTCTCTCGCGGATCCCTCAGACAAGTCCACTGGTATCTTAGATCGTAAGGAGTTGTTCATGGCGAAATTCGAGACGGTCAGGGCATTGGAGAAGATAAAGATGGTAGACTACATGACGGCTGAGCTAAAGCTGATCAACGACAACATCGTTGCGCGCAAAAGGGTCCTCGACAACATGCCCGCCTTCGTGTGCCCCATCAATGGCGATCTCATGGATGACCCGGTCACTACTGACGACGGTTCCACGTACAGCCGGGTTGGTATTCAATCGTGGATCGACAAGTGTGTCGAGGATGGGAACGACATCACAAGTCCCCTTACGCAGGCGATCATAAGCATTCGTCTCGTTGACAACAGGTCATTTCGCGACGCTGTTAGCGACTTCATGAAGTATTGCAAGGTGTTTTGATTTCGCTTTTTAAAAAAAACGGATCAATGGAACGAGAGATCGATGGGGAAAATAACATAGGGAAAATAAAATAGGGGTTGTGAAATAAAATCTTTTCAGTTCAAAATAATAGTAAATCTCGACTCGACTTCTTTTTTTCGTCACAACATTTTGCACGAGAAGCACATAAAAGCATATTCTTTTGCGAAATCACTCATGCGCACAGAAGAGCGCGGTGCGCTGACGAGCCCTCAGCTGAGTTCGTCTTACGGTCACGACGTCAGGCGTAAAAACGGAATCAGACTTATCTACGGCTGGCACACCAATTCAGACCCTTTTACTAGAGGCGAAAAGGACAAGCTTGTCGCCACAAATTGGAAGTTCATAGACGTTCACGGCGAAGACGAACATTTCTCCAGCCACCGTATCAAAGGCTTCGTTATCAAATTCGGCGGTAAAGAGTATTCTCCTCAGCAGTTCGAGGCCGACGTGCTCGGTAGAGGGAGCTCTAAAAGCTGGGCCGCGAACATCTGGGTCACCTACAAGGCCGGCGAGCGCACACTTCAATTGCCGTTCGGCAAGTGGTACAAAAAGATGAGCCCACGCCGGCCTGTAGCGTCGACGAAGAGGGCACGCCTAACGCCTCACAGTTCGCCGGCAGAAATGGACTCGGACTCGGAGCCGGAGCCGGAGCCGGAGTCGGAGTCGGACTCGGAGGAAGATTACACGCCCACGACAATGCATAAGAGGGTGCGTCAGTTCGTAAAGCAAGCGAAAGCGCAAACCACGCTGACAGTGCTCAACGTGCCTTACGGTTCGACGGATTTCCGTAAAAGTGACACCTTTCACGGAGTTAAGCTGGCAGATTTAATCTTTTTGACCACCGGCGATGCGTGCTCTCTTCGTGGAGTGCGAGCTCATGGACTTCTTATGGGCAATGACGATCTGCGGCTGTTTTTTCACAAGTTCACGGCTAAGGATGCGCTGTGCGACTTGATTGCACCGAAGTCGACGTTTTCTGAGAACTTCATGTACGAGTGCGATGATCCGCTCCAGCAGGGAATCATCATCAAGGTGTTTGAGAAGACTAGCTCTGAATCTGGCCGCTATCAGTGGTTGCTCTACGACCCGGTGGTCGCGGAGGTGAAAAAGTTTGTGGGTTTCAGCGCTTCGGGAGCATTCATGGGACTACTTCCTGACCTCTTCGTTGGGGCCAACAGGCTGTCGTCTATTGTTGCTTTGGGGACCTACATGCGTGCAGCTGAGAAAAATCGTAGTAATTTCGTTGCCAGCTGGAACGAGCTGGTTGAGGGTGCGGAGGTATATTCGAACAAATCACTTCCGGCGGTTTCCACTCCTCTGCCTTCAGCGTCTACGTGTACTGACACTATGTTCGAGCGTCTATGCCAGTCCAAAACCACATCGGGGCGAACGCTGGGAGTGCCGCTCAAATCTGCTATTTGGGACCTCGTTTGGCAGGTGTACACCACAGCTCGTCTCAGGCCAATTCAAGAGGGGTTCACGATGTCCAACATAATCAGTCGCGCGAGTTTCGATGTCAACGAGTCTCAGAAGCACGAGATCGCCTCTCACATGCGGTGGTTGCTAATTAAGTCCAAGCTTATTCCTTACTGAAGCTTTTTCAGCCTTTGCACCACCTGTACTGTTCTGGGACGGCTTGCCACTACACACATGGTCAATACAATGGCAATACACAGCCAAACGCTCGCTCCCAAAACTCGAGTGTGAAGCGTTCTCGTAGCGGTATTTTCGTTCGACTCGAGGTACTCGATACGCATGCTTTAATATTTATGATTCTCTACATTTATTAACATCTATTTTATATACACTACACCAAAACTCGAGCAATGAGCGCGCTTGGGAAGCTGTCGGCCGTCGTTGCAGTTTGCGGTTTCGACGGATGAAAAGCGTCGTCGGGGGCGTAGAACGTCTCTGCACAACGCGCGGCGAACATAGTGTCATCGATCAACTCCCCGGGTGCATCTCCATTTTCGATAGCCACAGGAAACTGAGGAAGGATGGCGGTGGAGCCGGCGACGCGGTGAGGAATCATCGTCAGTTGCGTGCCCGTTTTGGCGAGCTTTTTAACAATATCTGCGAGAGTCGTTTCGACAGAGTCGAGACGTGGGATTGACACGTAAACGGCAAGTTCACCTGCGTTAGAAAATCCACCTGCATCGCCCATACCGTCCACGTCCTCGTCGAAAACAATGACGGGGTGATCGGGGTCCTCGATCTTGGTGAGTTCAACGATTGCTGCTTTGGCCAGCTCTGCCGCGCCTTCCAAGCGATACGCTCCCGCTGCCTTGCCTATGATGCGCTCGATGTGGTCAAGCAGCACACGCACCCCACATTCAACCATGGTCTCATCTTTTTTCTGGCGATATGAGCCGCGTTTCTCTAGTGTAAGTTTTGCATATCGCCCAGGCGAGTGATCGCGGAAGCCATCGATTCGGTGTTGGTGAATACCTTCACCACCGCCCCATCGCTGCTTGATGCTCTGCAGCACGATTTTGTGCATTAAAGGGAACACCGAATCCTCCAAGCTGCTAAGCATGGCCAGGGCTAGGCGCTCTCCGGCGACACTTCGTCGCTCTACCTCCGGCAGCATGGTGACGAGGTGATCGAATTTGTGCACCTGCTGGCCATTTCGCTGATACGTCTCGAAGATGGCGATCATGCGCGTGAACAAGCGCAACCTCTCTCGTGCGTTGTTAAGGCGGTCTGGAAAGTGGTTCACCGTGGTGATGGTACGAACTTCCCTTTCAAAAGCAGCACTAAGGGCGTCGAATGATCTGAGACAAGGAGGTTTTATGATCCCAGCGTACTCTGCGCCGGCCACCACGAGATGCAACTGTGCATTGCACCGCAGCGCGGCTACCCACATGTCCGTGTCTGGATCCTGCAAGTCGCTTCTGCTCTTGGCGTCCTCAAGCGTGACCCTGTCAGCACGCTCGAACGCGAGCGCCGCCTTGAAGCAGAACCGCCGATGGAACGCGGGATTGACCTCGATGGGTGGTCGGTTCATTCCTCCCAGAAACACACACTCGTTTGTGATGGACGCTTCCTCCAGGCCGCGCCCCGTTGTGCCGTCCGCTCGCTTGATTTCGGCGTTGCGTTCGAACTCCAGAGTCGCTTTTGTGCACATCGTTTTTGTCTGCGACACCATATCCGAACCCTCGCCTTTCCTGGAATCCCCGGCACCGAGTTTGGACGCCGGGACCTCGTCCCACAGAATCGCAATCTGCGTCTGCGAGGTGTCGGGGTTGTCAGGGTCTTCTTCGCTGACCACCGCCCAGTTCAGCGGAGACGAGTTGTCCACCCACTTACAAAACCCGGGACCACTGTCTCCCTGCGTGCACCACTTTGTCATCTCGAGGCAGTAACTTTTGCCTGACCCCGGACTGCCGTACAGGATGGTGTGCGGCGGCGGATGCTTCATGCCACTGCCCTTGCGACAGGCGTAGCGGCTATCGATGAGCATGCCGATGAAGTTCGAGTGCTGGCAGAAAACGCCCGCCTTTTCGGCGAAAGTGTACAGGTTTGCCAGATAGTTCTGCTGCGCGTCCAGATTGGGGTACACCACCAACGTCAGCGGTTTGACCTCGATGCCGACGCGACCACAGGGTCTATCTTTCTCTGTCTCCGTTTCCCACTGTCGTATCATCGCCTTAACGCTCTTGCCGATCGCACTGCGCGGTCCATAAACGATTGATTTGTACACGATGAACCCGCGTTTTTGCCAGTTGGAACGGTACAGGCGCACGGCGTCGATGCCATCGCCTATGTGCACCCGGCACCACTCGTTCATCGCGCGCACGCTCAAATTGAGCTTGTCGCGAGCCAGCGCGAACCCGGACACCCCCTTCACCTGAACAGTGTTGTCGAGCTCGATGCCCGCAGCACGAAGCAAGGTCGCGTCGTCGGGGTATGGCACAATGTCAGGCTGATCCACCTGACGGATGTCCGGGAATCCGAGGAACCGAAATAGCTCGAGACGGATCTGATTTGGTTCCAGACCAAAACTAAGGCCAGCGCACAGATCCAAGCAGTGCTGGCGTGTGGCGTCGTGGTACGTCACGAACTCGTGCGGGACGCGGTCCGGCGCACCGGAGCCTTCCTCCACTGACGCCATGTACGTCTTGTAGGTGTTGAACACCTTGGACGGAGCATATTCTAACTCGCTCAGCTTAGACTTGGAATCACGGTTCAATGCCACCGTCACAGGAGTCACCGCGGCCTGTATCACACGCCCGAAATCCACCGGGTTGGTGAAGATAGCTGACAGGTCCAGAGAGTCGCGAGTGCAGTTGTACAGCGCTTGCTGACAATTGTACGAAGCCTGCAACTTTATCGCCACCAGTTTGCGCCGCTTAGCTTCCTGCTCGTCGCCGCTGGACTTTCGTTCGCCTTTGATGTCCACAAACGTCTTCTCTACGATGTCATCAATGTCAGAGAGCTCCATCTCCTCCTCCTCTTCCGCGTTTTCGCGACGGCGAACCTCGACAAAAAACACGAAAGACTCAATCTTCTCGTACGACGCCGCCAAATCGACTTGGTCGCGAATCCATGCAGTGTGGTCCTCGCGGTCGGTAGTGCGACACAGCAGGTGCACGTATCGCGCCTCGATCTTCAACTTGGACTCGTCGTCCTGATAGAATAGATCCTCGAACAGGCGAACGAAAACATCCATGAGCTTTTTGTAGTTGAACGAAATCGCGCGCTTCATCTGGTTCGATTCGTACTGCGCAAAGTCTCCCAACGACTGGTTACCAACTTGCAGCCGACGCTGAAACATTTCGATCGGGACCGTGATGGGTCCAATTAAGCTCTTCAGCGGGACGTATCTCTTTTCATCGCTCATATGCTCGGCAATGTTTGGAGTCACGGACATACGGATTGCTGACATTTTGAACTATAGAAACAAATGCAGTGCGTCTCAATTTATAACCTACTCTTTGATTTACACGGTCCTATAAATAAACTAAACTCAGAAATCATGTTTGCATATTACTTTGATAGTGGCGAATTTGTGTGCGTTCTTTTTATAGCTCTCTTAAAAAACATACGATCGCAACTCCCTGAAAATGAGCGAATAATAACTGGAAGCATACATGGCCATATGGCTTGCACGATACTCCGCACGCTCATTTGGAGTCCACGACTTATGCTTCTTGAATTTCTCGAGCAATTCCTTTTCGGCGCTGAGCCAGTAGCGTTCTTCACCTCCCAAAATGTACTCTTTGTGCAAGTCCATGGAGAGCCCGACGATCGCTGGTTCAGCCCCGCGGATCGGACCATCAGTGTGAAAGAGCGGGTGGTGCGGGACCGACACGCGCAGCTCGTACAGCTTTCGCACCAGCGGTAGGTTGGACTCGCCGGGGATGGCGCCGACCCATAGGTCTTTTGCGTTGTCGAACCTGAGGCCGTTTGACTTGAGGCGAGGACACAATTCCAGGACTTTATTAGCAACAAACCCGAGTTTTTGGAGAATCCGCAACTCCTGACTGTTGAGGCGCTTTACGTAGTCCGTGAGCCAGATCTCGGCGCGGATCTCCTGGTCGCGACCCTGCATCACCATCCCGAGGATCCTTCGACGCATATCTTCGTTGTCAAGAACAAGTCGCCGCTCCCTTTGTTCATCGCCGAAACCCCCTATGCCCTCTCCAAGGCTCTGGGCCACGAGGAGTCTCAGCGCGGCTGGATCGCTGAAGAGCATCTCGACGAGTGTGCCGATGAAGTGAACCGATCTGCAACGAAGTCAAGTCTTTTGGGTAAAAATACGTATAAGAATTTAATATTTATAATGTTGGACTATAGATATAGACCATTTCCCGATCTATAGCTTTTTTTTCAGGGGGTGCTCAGGATTCTCAGACAGGCCGGAATTCTGAAAAAAAGTGAGGATCTATAGGCACCATATGACTAGCATAGATAATGACACTTTTCTCAGAATTCCAGGCTCGACCAGAATGGGAGAACGCCCGAAAAAAAGGCTATAGATCGGGGAATTGTCTCTATCTATAGGATGCTCTCTTGCGACCATTTTATAGCAATTTTAGCGATATTGCGAAAGAACTTAATCTCGTTATCGCCTGGGTTCGTGACCCGATGGCTGAATGACCACTCGTGTTTGTCCAAGCGATTCGTAGTGTGTTTCTTGATCAGTGCCACGACGCTGGTAAGCTTGATTTTAAATTGCACTGCGGGTATTTTGGTGCGCTGTGGCTTCGGAGGTGTCATGGTGAACTTGCGTGACTCAAAGTTTCCACGACAGTCAGGGATATCGACGACAATGTCAGTGCGCCCATCAAAGTATACAATATTGTTGAGCGTGTCAATCGTACGTTCCGCAGTTTTCCGTGCTTGTACAGGGTCGATCTGGTCAACCAAATCGTGCAGTGGAATCGCATCGAGGAGCACGTTGACTGACGGGCACGCCCGTGAGTACCCAACTGCCGCGAGACGGTCGCTGCGCCTGTCAGGACTGGCTGGATCCGCGGACTCTACGAAACGGCTGTTTTCAGGCCAGAAGAGCCCATACTCTATGCCACGAAGCATGCCTTGCATATCGGGATACGTTTTTTGAGCGAACGCCAGTATGTCTTGTAGCTTCACGTCCTCAGGAACGTGCACGTTCAGCGTGCACCGTGGTTCCCTGAAGGTGATGATTGCACGAAACTCGCCGTCATTAAGAGGGGCGTTCCGCATAACACCGAAGACCAAGCCACGAGTGACCTTTTTGCGTGACGTGAACCCGCTACTTCGCGAAGCCGCACGGGCAGCTTGATCTGCGATCTGCCAATCAAACGTGTTTGGCTTCATGATGTCCAGCGCTCCCATGGCCGCCGCTTCTGTGAGGCGTACTGCTGCGGTCCCAACGACCATGCGGATGAAACGTTCAGGAGAAACGCTCAATAACTCCTCTGAAATCGAGCCAAAGATTTCCATAGCTATCGTCCTGCAGTCGCGTAAAACAGTAGGCTGAGAAGAAAGGAACGCTTGGAGAGGATCGACACACCCGGCGACCAACCCCCCGCGGTTACTCAGCAAACTTACCATCTCGTTGTCGCAGGTCGTGAGAACCCTGCGTACCAAATGCACGCCCATGAGGTCGCAATTCAGGGCCATTGATCGGAACACAAGAGGGATACCACCAGACTTGGTGAGCATCTTGAACTGCCTATCGTAGTGCGGCTGAATGAGGGATGAGACTATGCCGGCGATGGTCCAAAATCGTTCCTTCTTTGCTTCTGATGCTAACATGATCTCATCGTTGAGGAGTTGTACCTTGGATCTGCTCCAAAGCACGGTCAAAAGCATATCGTTGTACAACTGCGAGTACTTGGGGTTGTAGTACACATGCGGATCACGCTAACTGCGGATGTACTGAAAGGCCGTCCGCGCCTGTATCTGCGTGAGAGAATCGTAGCTCTTGAAAGCCGCATTCTGCAGCGCCTGCGTCTCTAAACGAGTCGTGCTCCAGCATTGAGCGGCAGACACAAAAAGTGGCGCCAAAGCAGGCTCGACCACGGGTGCGAAATCAGCCGCGACCAAGGGTGCGAAATCAGAGTCACTCTCGTCAAAGAGTCCTATCGCAAAGATCTCGCTGTTATCCATGGCGTTACTGGATCGAAAATAAATTTGCGAGTGCGCGCCCCGTTATGACTATATAATTTGCCAAATGTGGATTACAAACTATTTTTTGTATTTTTTTTTATTTTTTTTTCCGACATATCCATCACGATTGAAGGCTTGTATTTAAAACCAAAACCTGCTAATAACATCGGAAAATGCCCGACGCCATTAAGTTAACCTTGATAGTATTCGGAGCTTCAGCGGGTGGAATCCTTTACACCGCGCTCGTTGTTTGGCAGTGTATAGTCAAACGCTATTATCATTCAATCATTCCGAATGCGGAGATCTCAGCCATCAAAATTGATACCCTTGAGGGCAAAATTATCGATACATATCTATTCGATGAAGCAGAAACTGAAGACTGCTCTATCTGTTTGCAGGCATACGAAAAAGCTGTAGAGGTCTCGGTGCTAAAATGCACACATGTTTTTCATTCGAAATGCGTAAACGAGTGATTCATACGATCACACTGCTGTCCCCTATGCAACAATTTATAGAATCAAACCATCGATGGATGGGAAAAAAAAACGAGAGAAAAAACTTTTCGAGAGGAAGGATTTTACTTTTATTTCGAGAATCGACGCTCTTGCTTTATCACAAAATAGTGCACTCAGTTCGGTGCAAATAGAAACATGGTTACTTTCGGCGAAAACACCAAGGACTTTCTTGTTCGTATCAGTGGCGGAATTCATGTCGCAATCACCGGCGAAGCTTACCCCGAGTTCTGTGATAAAGGGATCCAACGCGCAATCCACGAGGCTACGAGGAAGGCGCCTCAAATCGGCAAGTTCGACTCGTTTGGGATCAACAACTGGCTCGCACCAAGTTTCGGGCATGACTTCAGCGTCTTCTCGACGGTCCTTTTTCAGCAGTCCCTGTGCGACAACACCAATCACGCCGGGATCCAAGACGCGCTCATCTACCTCGAGAAGGACGAACCGGAGTTTTTTGAGCAATGCGTGCTCAACTCGTACTACGACCTGTTCGACAACGCCTGTGACAAGGGCGATTCTAGGCTGCATCTGCAAGTCCGGGACAGCGACGAACATATCGACACGTTCGCCAAGTTCTTTGCGTACGCTCAGCGGCGAGACCGACGCGTGGACAGACATCGCCAACGGGTCGTAGCGCGTGACGCGCATGCGCTAGCCGCAAACCCAAAGTACATCTCACTTGAGCCGCACGCTATGTGGACGAACACGTATCTGCGAGAAGAAAATTCGCTTGACGTCGAGTGGAGTATTTTCATGGAAAATTTCTAATCGTAGCAAATTATAGTTTTAGAAAAAAAAAGGG
>Ga0222644_1000284_pt1 | contig 19542 bp, 15 predicted proteins | sample AntAcemetagen291_FD_179800 | JGI IMG/M metagenome (GOLD analysis project Ga0222644, IMG submission 179800) | Saline water microbial communities from Ace Lake, Antarctica - #291 | ecosystem: Environmental > Aquatic > Non-marine Saline and Alkaline > Saline | place: Antarctica: Ace Lake...
TGGTCGGTATCCCCTAAGTGATTCCCGTAATCGTCTATATTGTAAGTATAAGGCATCTCATAAAAAGCCTCGCTCTCTGAATTCTTGTAGTCTGTTTCAAAAATTATTGGGTTGTCTAACTCAAGTATCTTAAGGTCAATATCTATTCTTATGCTTTCATTCCTGCTACCCGTGTAGTTGCAAGGAGAAAGAATGGACATAAACAAATCCCCTGTAGGGTTTATTGTTAGCTTTTCAAGGTTAACAGAAATATCTCCTCTTCTAAACATGATGTCGGACGAATCTTCTGGGTATGACATTTTAGATAAAATATCCTCTTCCCAAAACCACTCCTGTAAATTGCTATAGCTAGAACCTGATGTAAACTGTTGGAAAACATATCCAGACTTATTGTCTACGTTCTTTTCAGATTTAGAGTCGTCATATTCAATGCTTATAACCGCACCAATCTTTATAGATTCATCTGTAGACTCCTTGCACTTGTAATTCATTATAGCCCTTCTTCCATCCGAACTAACGGTTCCTCCCTTGTCCCATTGATCTGCTCTACTAAGAGACTTGCAATTAACAACCCATCTGTCGTTTGATGTGTGACCTGTAGACGCCATAGATATAGATACCCCATTGCCTAGCGAGGTGGCTGCTCCTGCATCAATACCATTGCCGCTGTTATCGTTCCAAGACCCAACAGTATTATCCTCGCAATCAAATATTCTCCACTTAAACTTATCGGGAGTCCCTGTATTTATTATTTTAATCTGATACCTAATGTCGGTAGACCCAGAATACGTACCTGTTACTGACAAGTCATCAAGACCATTGCCGTAAAATATAGTAGGCTCTATGTATGACTGGTTTCCTTCAAAATCATTACCAGTTCCATCTGATCTAAAGGCATATCCCTCATAATCAAACGAAGTGATAGAGGTGTCATCTAGAGAAATTTCCTCAGTGCTAACCTTTATGTAGTTTCCGCTTTCCTGTAATGTATTGGTTTCAGATGCATCTTCCAAGAAATTTCTCTCTTTTATACTAGCGTCTAATACCTTTATTTTTAATTGTTTGTTTTTTATTCCTGATGTGTCTGATTTTACAAATAAAAAATCTCCCTTATTAACCTTGTTAACGTCCTCTCCCTCTATTTTTATCCAAGAAAAAGCTCCGTCACCATAAAACCTAATAGGAGATATAACGTCGTAATCATTCCTGCTTTGTTTTACAAAAAACCTATATTTTTTAGCCCAATCTGGTGCTTTTGAAGCCAGCTCAACAGAGAGAGTATTTTTTTTGTTTGAGTCAAAAATAGGCACGTGTACCGTGTTGCCTTGACTAGTAAGAGGAGTAGTCATTCTACCTTTACCGTCAAGATAAGAAATACCCACCTCGTAGTCTGTGTTTGATTTAATGGACTTATGAGAAACCCCAGACACACCCGTAGAGGCGCTTCTTGATAGGGAAAAATTAGGAACCACTGTATCTGATCCATTTGTTAAGTTGTATCCATCACCGTAGTTTCCAAATAGCAATCTATTTCCTATTACGTCCACTACCTTAGCCGTTACAGGGACATTGTCATATACTCTAAGAGTCTGTGCGGCATCAAGAACTCTAAAGACCTTGTTATTGGTAAATCCAAATAAGTAAGAGACATCATTGTCAAGAGACTTATCTAGTTTATTTATTTTCTCTACTATAAAGTAATTATTTGTGTCTGATTCTTTTACTACTATTTCTAATGTTTTTACATTGGCACCTCCTGTATTAACCGTAACATCAACCTTGTTCTTGTTGTTGAACATTGACTTGTTGTTTCCTGAATTGTAGTCGTACCTAAATTCACCCGGAAAGAATGCAAACTCAGAGAACGGGGACAATGCACTCGTCTCATTATTGCTGTACACGTACCTATAAGAGAATGAGTAAAACTTATCTATTATGTTATTTTCTCCATCGTTTGTTTCAACCAACGTAAGGGTGGGAGCATATAGAGGCGGTGCCTTTATCAGCATTATATCAGCTAAGTCAAAGGAGTTGTTTAATAATGCCTTAGCATCTGATATGTTGAAGTATTTGGGCTCAGAAAAACCATCAGTTAATATTAGGAACTTTTTACCGTTCTCTGCGTCGTTTATCACAGACATGTCTACAAACCTGTTAGCCTTGAATCCAAGCAAATTGTCAACCCTATTGTCTGACAAAATAATCTCTGATTGTACAGATGAAGAATTGAACTCACAAACAAAGCAGCCGCTATCGGATACTACACACCAATACATAGTTGAGTCCATGTTATCTGACACCATCCCTATAGCCTTAGGGTTGTCTCCAAGTGATAGAGCGGTAACTGGCTTATTTGATAATGCATTCTCTGCGGCGCCAACGTCTGATCCAGCAGAGCTAGACACTCTAAGGTTTAGTGCATCCTTAAAACTTCCATTAGGCACAAGTCTCTCGTCAAGATCCTTGTTCATTGTTCCAGCAGTAAATAGGTTCCTTATTTTCATTATTTAATCCACTTGTTTTTGCCCCTTAGTGCTTGAACCATGTCCATTGGGTGAATGTCCATCATTCTTATTTTTGTGTTTTTCATTGCAGCAAACCACTCTTTTTTGGTCCTGGTTACTATATACTCTTGTATCCCAAATTTACCTTTTACAACTTCGTATAGTATGTATTTATATAAGTAATCCTCTGCAAACTTGTGCACATTAATGCTTGACTCCTCCACGTTGGATAGTCCATCAGAAATATACTGAAGAACAATTAATTTATCTGCAACGTCTGAGCTAAACCTAACAAGCCCTAGAGATTTGTTTATGTTGTAAGTTCCATTTATATTTGCTCTTGAGGTGTCCATCCCGAACCTTGCCCCTATGTTCTCGTCTCGAAGAGCTCTTACACTCACCTCCTGATCATCACTCACTACAGAATCAATGTTACGTATATCAGTAAGAGGTGTCCCCTGCAAAGCATTGTCTTCGCTGTCAAATAGTATCTCACCGGTACTATCCTGTAAGAACGCCTTATTTATTACCGCCATATCCCTGCTTGTGGTCATTGGATGCAACCTCCCGTTTAAATCAGCCCATGATATATCTATTACACTCACACAGTCCCTTGGAAGGATTATCTGCAAGTCGTCGGGCATTTCAATCTCTATTGCCTGAACCTCCTTTAGAGCGTCGTAGTGTAGCTCCTGTAGGCCTCTTTTTGCGTGAAATATAATGTCGGATCTATCAACGTCGTTTATTATCTTGTTATCTCCAACATTTATTACCATAAAATTGTTGATGACGTTATTTAAAGTCACGTACTGGTCTTCCCCCCAGTTCGATGCGTTTTCGTAATAGTCTTTATCTGATGTAGCCATTAGTTATCCTTTTGTGTATTTTGTGAATCCAGGCCAATAGCCGCCTGAGTAATATCTGCCTCTCTAATAGTTATGCCAGCGAGTTTGCATATTTCTAACACCAACTCAGTTTCTGAGCTAGAATTTAACTCAAAGTCTTTATAGTCCGATGCACTTGGATTAAATATAGGATCCTCTCCAATAGTGGTATATGTCCACTTTGGCTCTGATGGATTTTTTATATATATTAACTCTAAGGCTCCAGACAAGGTACTTGGCTTAAGCGTATATGCGTTGTTCTTGTCTACATAAACAGGGTAAGTAGCACTTGGTCCGTTAAGATTAGCTGCATCCATATACACCTCCTTAGAAATAGGTAACGGATCGACGAGCGTTCCATTGTATCTAACGGATAATGGCTTAAACAAATCGCTTGGCTTAGGGTATGATGTGCCTGACTTGGATATATTAACAGATACGGTGAACGGGTCTATTTTAGCTTGTAGTTCTTTAACTCTATCTCCGTAGTCCGAGCCTAATCGTCTTGCGTTTTTTAAGGACACCATCCTTGCGTACTCCGAAAAGTAAAGGTTAAATATATTTTGTTGAGCGTATATCGCAAATAATGTGAACTGCTCAGGGGTTAAATATCCTCTGTTTTCCTTATTAAGTATAGTCAAGACAGTGTTCCTAACGTTGTTTATCATTGTTGTTTTATTTCATACAAAAATACAAAAAAAAAGGGAAGCCAGTTAAGACCACCCTTTTCATAAAAAAAACAATCGTGCCTCTATAGTTTATTAACGATAGCTTGCATTACGTTAAGACCTTCGTCGGTCTTGAAGAATTTAGCCAACTCACTATAAACATTTTGTCCGAAGGGCGCTATAATTATTTTCTCTTCTTTTGAATCTGCCCACGACACAGTTGCTCCGTCATCATGTACAAACAATAAACCCTCTTCTACAGCTCTAATGGCTACGTTACGAAGCTTAATGTTCTCGTCATTTGCGATATTCATAAACTCCTTTGGGTTCTTTCTTGCGTAGTTACGCATGTCTCTCTTTATTTCTGCAGTACTCATATCATTGACCCTGCTTCTAAGTACAACCCTTGCGATTGCTTCTAATTCATCAATTTCCATATCTCTAGCCAAATTCATAGCATCAAGCTGCAAATCAATACTAATAACCTCGTCCTCCGCTACTTTAGATGCGTCGAACTCAATAAAGACCTTACCAAGATCTGGGTGATAAATAGATAAAAACTTTTGTAGTAAGATGTCTTGTTGTGATACAAACAACTTTCCATTTTCAAATATAATAGCCGGAAGGGTTACATCACCTGACTGTTCGTCCATAAACACAGAAACCTGGTTCGTTGCGTAACGCATGGCTCTTTGTATTTTTCCGTCAAAATATTGTAGTGGTTTGTTGTTGCTATGCCTAGACCTTAAGATTAAGTTGTTAGGCGTTGATCCATTCTTAAGTACATACAAACGATCTCTTTGTTCCCACGTATGGGTTACTGCTTTCTTTACTGCCATTTTATTTACGATTGAATTTATATTAAAAAAAAGGGGTGAGTGTATCCCACCCCTATTTTAAGTATTACTACTTCAGAATTACGAAGTTGTTTGCTCCAAGTACACATAAAGCCCTTTCAGACAAGAAGTTTACCTGCATAGCATCAAGGTCACTGTTAGAAGCACCACCGGCACCACCTACAACCCAAGACTTGTACTTTCTGTCTTCAGCCTCTGACTTTCTGAATTTAACGTGCAAGAAAGGAAGTGTTGCGTTCTTTCCTAATACCTCGTCGTAGATAGTCTTAGATCCAACCGGAACAATTAATCCGTCAACACCAGTAGATATACCACCAGTTGTTGGGTCGTTTAAGTACTTCCAGTCAGTCTTGTAAAAGTCATAACCAAGGTTAAAGCCTTTAAAGCCTAAAGATAAAGCAGTGTTCTCGTCATTGTCAAATAGACCAAATGACGCACCAGCAGATCCAAAGTTGTTTAATCCAGCAAGAACATTGTCAATCTCGAAAGACTTGGCTCTGTTGTTAAAGATTACGTTCTCTTGAATAGCTCCTTCTTTATCAAGAATCTTGATAATGTCCTCAATATCGCTCTTGTCAGCAATAGATCCAGTAGCAATGTTACCTCTGTTAGCCACCTCGTAGAATAGACCCTTTGTACCGTTGTAACCTGCAGCTTTAGCTCCAGAACCAGCAACAGCAGGCTCTCCTTCAATCATTGATGTCTCTAAGTAATCCTCGAAACGTAATCTTGTCTCGTGCTCAGACTTAAGATACCATAGGTATCCAGAAGTTCCTTTCTCAGTAGTTACCATAATCCATCCGATCTGTGCCATGTCAGAACCGTTCACCTCGTACTTATCCTTCAATATGATAGGAGTAGTTGAGCGAATGTCCTTAGCGGCCTCTAAAGATCCAGCCATTCCTGATGTACCTTTCTTGAATTCAGAACCAAATGCGTAGACCTTTAATCCAGAGGTTGCGATGTCAGCGTTTAAGTTTGCACCAGAGTAAGACACTACATCAAATGTGTTTGCCGTTACCGCTGTTACAAGAGCTTTGTCTTGGTCTGTTCCGTCATTAATAATAACTGTTTGATTCACTCTAAAAGGGTGAGCCGCAGAGGTTATTACGTCGGCTGTTCTTGTAGCACCAGTCACTGCTAAGTGAAGTCTACCTTGCTCAGCCCACTGTATAATATCAGAAGAGAAAGGCATCTCTGCACTCGCCATTCTTAAAAACGATGCTACGGAACGATTTCCATACTTCTCGAATTCTTTCTCATACAAATCTGGTAAGTACTGAGATGTAAACTCAATGCTTGAACCAATATAATTGGTTGAGAGTGTTGATTTTGTTGGAGCGGGGGTTAATGCACCACCGGTTCCAGACATTGTTACTGCCATAGTTTATTTTTTTTTAGGTTCGTTTTTTAATTTTCATAGAGTAATTGTCCTCCGATTCAAGAGCCTGGTAAACTGTCTTCTTAGCATCAACATCCGCACTAGACCTAACATCCATATCAATATTCTTAGTATCCTTAATTAAGTTCTTTGTAGCATCCGATAAGCCCTGATCGTAAAAATGCTTGGCTATTTTATCGACATTTGTTGCTGCAAAGATCTCTTTATGGTATGATTTGGGGTCTTTTAAGAATCCCTTGTCATCTATATGTCTACTAAAAAAGTTGGAGATGTCAGACTGCGACTGCTTTACTGATGCTAAATCCCCTACCTCAAAGACTGCTTTTTTATCACCAAGGTTAAATTCAAAACCTTTGAACTCCTCACTGAATAAAGCGTCTGTCTTCTCAGCAAAAAACCTAGAACGTTGTTCTGATAAGCCTTGCTCCGTTGCACTCTCTTCTCTATACTTATTATAGAAGCTATGTGCCTCTTTGTAGTCTTCTGGAATAGAAACATCACTTGACTCAAGTGGTGTCTTATACTTTTCCTTTAAACCCTCAAAGTGGTTTCTAGCCTTGTATAATTCTTCTTTTATTGCTATTTTCTTGTTTTTAATATCTTTTTCATCATCCAATTCCTCGTCGTAAGAAAAGGATTCTTCAAGTAAATAGTTTACTTCACTATCATCTAAGTGTGGCTTAGAATCCTTGTAATATTGTTTAAGAACATCAGAGTCATTAACATCTTTCCACTCCTTTTGCAGGTTTTGGTAGTCACTAAATCCTCTCCCCGTTTCTTTTTTATACTCTAGGTACTTTGACACATCCTCCGGGATAGTCTTCTCCTCAGGCTTCTTAAAAACATCATCAATAGATGCGTACTCTTTACCGTGCTTCTCCTTAAAGTAAGACAATATGCTATTATCATCTAACTCAGGTACTACTTCATGTACTACTTCGGGTACTACTTCGGGTACTACTTCGGGTACTACTTCGGGTACTACTTCGGGTACTACTTGTTTAGGCTCAATAGGGTCTCCGTTATCGTCAAGTGCTGTAAAAGTGAATTCTTCCATAATAGATTTGATTTATAATTAATGCAAAGATAATAATATTTTTTTATATGCTAATAGAGTCTGATCCATCAAAGTCAATAGGGTCTAAATCCTGCTGTCTTTGATTAATCATCTTAGACTGCTGACTGGCTTGTTTGGCTGTCCTTTGGTCTTTTCTATCTTCCTTATATACCTCTTTGTTGTTTTGTACTTGAATCTCAGCTCCTTTTACTTGGGCATCAAAGCCGTTCTGCATCTGTATTAACTGAGATTTTAAAATAAACTCTTTGTCCATTTTTTCCATATCGAACTTAGCCTTCATCTGAATTAGCTTCGCATCAACCTCTCCTTGTGCCATAATCGTCTGCTGCTTGCCTTGCTCCGCAACCGAAGCTGACTGGGTATTTGCTTCTGACTGTAATGCAATATTTTCCTGGGCTCTCTTATTGTCTAGCTTTTCTTTTCTTCTCTTACGAACCTTAAGTAACTGCGATGCCACCTTAGAATTCCTTACCATTCTAATGTCAATAGCGTCATCAATGTCAATTTTATTAGCCTTTAATGACATCTGTATGTTGCCTTCCAATATTTCTTTTTCTTCAGCGTCTGGGTGCATTTCAATAAAAATAGCAAAGTCATGCAAGTGCAAGTCCTTTGTCTCTCTTATTATCTCCATGCTCTCTCTTCCTATAGCTTTTGCAAAGTCTTCTGACATATCTGAATACTCCAGAACGTCTGACATTCTATAAGCAATGCACTCAGCGAACTTCTGAGTCACGTATAAACCTGACTGTTGAATGTGTCTAGTTGCGGTATTTGAGTTTAAGGCCGCAAGTTTCTGGACACCAACAAGTGCATTGGGATCCGGACTACTGCCGTCCCTTGCCTCGTTAAGACCCGTGACCCCTCTTATCATATCAAGGTTGTAGTTATACAAGCTAATTAAAGAGGATATTTTAGAACCAGATGCTGAGGTATTAAGCTCTTGCACAGGTATCTTTCCATTGTTAAACTCACCAATTTCGTTAAGTGACCTACCAATCACAGATCCTGTTTGAAAGTAAAGGTCTAATGCCTCCTTGGGTCCATAAGTAAGTCCTTTGCCTAAACTAATAGAGGATAGTCCGTCCACGTCTATGTAAACACCATCAGGTTTCATGCCTGCTGATATTTGCTGTAGCTTAAGGTGGGTCATTTGTATTTGGTCTGCGAATGGAATCATTCTTTTTACCAACGAATCAATCCGTCCCCTATACATGTTTGGTGCGGATGCTACATATGGTGAGTGAAGCTTTTGCATAGAAGACTTAGGTCTTACCATGTTCTTCATAAGGTCCCACTTAAGAACGCTCTGTGATCCTAAAACCATTACGCCTTCATACCACACGTCTATCTTTTTAGACAGCCTTTCAAATGACTCGTTCTCCTCAGGGTTAAATGAATCATCTCTCTTTATTACCCTCTCTCCCCCTGAACTTGTTATTTTTTTCTTATATACAACATTCTTGTCTGTCTTGTAACAGAAATAAAGCAATGTAGTGGTGTTCTTGTCAAAAGATTCACCTCCGTTTCCTTGACGTTGAGCCCATCCTTGAGATGACTTAGAGATGTCTTCCAACTCCTCCTTTGTTATCTCTGGCTTAATTTTTTTAATCTCTGTAACATTAACTGTTTTAACCTCTCCAAAGTAATAACAGTCCTTGAAATTTGTGTCTTCTGTTGGGCTATGTATCCAATTCTCAGGGTCAACATATTCCGTAACTATACCATCGTGTCTATTGAATGAGTGCTTACCTACTTGAATCCCAAGAACGGTGGCGTCTTTATTTAGTTTTCTTCTTAATTCAAAGTAGTCGTTCATCTTGAAAACCGCTTCTATAGCTTTTTCTTGAGCAATCTCAATAGAGTCCTTGTAGTCAAGTATCATATGAAGATCTATATCGTCGCTATTCTCAGGCAAGTTGTCTGGATTCTCAGAGAACATATTTTGTCCAAGCATGGCTCCGATCTCTTCAAATATCTCTTTATTTACAACTTGCGTCTGTATTTTGTTTCTGTATTCTGCTCTCTTGTCTGTTGATATAGGATCCACAGCCGTAGCCCTTACATCAAATAATCTATCCGACATTCCGTTAACGACAACGTCAACAAACTTAGGTATAATAGGAACCTGTGTCCAGTCCATATTTAAGTACGATATGTCACCACTCAGGTTCATTTCGTCCTTATACTTTTGTACTGATTGCTCACCCATAGCGTATAGCCTAAGGTCATGGTAGGTGCCTCTATTCTCGTAAAACCTAGAGTGTCCATCTCCTCTGAACCAATCAGATTCAATCGCCCTACCAACCAACAAACCGTATGCCTCGGACTCTTTTTCACTGTCTGAGGCTAACTGATTTGGGAAAGAAGTTGAGTTATTCATACTTTTTGCTTAGAAAACCTTTGTTATTATATCTTGCAAAGTTAACAATAATTTCGGTACTAGTATTTGTGTTAATAGCCACGTATTTATGGTTAGCCATTATAGCAAAACCAGAACTAACACTAGCGTCAAACTTTGTTCTGTTAGAAATATCGTAGTTTGCCCAATCCTGCAATGTGTCTGAGAAGTACATATTCCCAGTTCCATTAATAGTCATCCCTACATGGGATTCTATGTAAGCCTCTATGGCCTCTGCATGTATTGATATAACTCCCGTTGATGATGGTATCCCGCCTAACTCCTTCTCTGCAGGAGAAAGTGCGTTTCGGTGCTTATCAGGTCTGTTTATACTAAAGGCTCTGTAGCCCCTGTTCTTTAAATGATATAGAAGTCTTGGTTTATTGTTCTCTGCAAGCACTGGCATACCATAAAACACTAAAGCCATAAGAACTTTTTCAAAAAATATTTCTGCGGTTTGAGGTCTGTCCACATACTCCAAGAAAAATTGATTAGTAGGCGCGTCATCTATGTGCTCCTTAGTCAGGCCATGTAAGGCTCCATTAGAGCCACCACCGCCCACAACTCCTGATATGTCGTAGCTGTCACATCCAAATGATCCAAGATGAGCATTCCCAGGGTGTTTTTGTCCATTTATTATCTGTATATTGTTCTGCTGAGACTCCGCTGGTATCCAAGAAACATTAAATGTTCCTCTACTACTAGGCGTCCATATTACCTTAGTATCCTTTACTCCATTAAGCCAAGAAAAGTCTCCCTTTTGAATTATTCTCTGAGTCTCTAGACCGTTGTTAGAATCTATTTGCTCATATATTTTCTGTAAATTAAATAAACTATTCTTAGATTCATCCCTGAATGCATGTGACTTTGTTCTGGGAAACTGTCTGTAAAACTCGTTAAGAGCGTCTGGGTCATTCTTTAGTGACTCAACTTCGTTTTCCCAAAAATCAAGAACCCCTTGATCTATTATATTCCCTAGACAATCAAAAACTTCTTTTTCTGGTTTCCTAAAAACGGGCATTCCGTACACATCTATGAAGCCTTCAAAGTTCCACTCCATAGGAATAAACAAAGAATATAGGCCTGACTTAGTTTGTCCGTTTGCATTCCTTTTTGTGACATCAGAGTCTTTGTCAATTTTTTTGTAGTTTGCCCCTCCCTTGCTCATTGCGTTAGAGGTTGATCCCATCATACACTTGCCTACAATAACCTTACCAAGCCTTAGCGTTGTCTTAACAACGGCCCAGTTATTTATTATGTTAAACGGGGCCAACCATTTAGCAGAGTTCATAGATACAGTAAAATCAGAAAGTATTAATTTTCTTTCGTTGTCATTTATTCCGTCAACTTGAATACCAACAAACTTAGAAATACCTATATGCTCTATGCTAACCTTGTTTCTTCTTCCTCTTGAGCATGGCTTATAGTTTTTAAATGATTTTTTTGCAGACAAAATGGGTATTATAGAAAGATCTCCAGATATGGATACTTTATAGACATCCGTGTTGTAGTTTGATATTGAGTGCCTAACGTTACTTGCGGATAATCCACAAGAAAGTGCTAGTAATCTTATCTGATTAACAATCATTTGCTTAGACATGCCTACGGCTATGCATCCTTTTTTTTTGTCAGAGTACCCATCAGTATCAATTAATCCAGCCAATACTTGTAGCCTAGTTTCAATAGATGACTTCATATACTGCTCTGGTACATGCTTATTGTTTCTTACCCCTATTTTTTTTAATTCTTCCGTAAAGTTTTTTATTCTAAATTCAACAACGTGAGCCACGCATTCATCCCTTGTTTTTATATAAAAATCAAGCTTATTTACTTGACAAAAAAGACTTAGGTATTGGAATATTTCTGGTTCTTCATCTTGGTTTATTATTATTGACATTGACCCTTTTCTTCCATCTCCAAGCCATAGCCCCAATAAATACGGCGGCATGCCATCAAATATATCCTTAGACTGAATACCTTTGGAGGTTATCCTAGTTAGGTGTTTTTTTCTAAACTTTGATGCATTAAAAAACTCTTTAGCCGTAATTATAACTTCTCCTTTATTATAATCATTAAGTACTAGCCTATGATTTTCTGTAACGATATAATCTATTCCGTATGGTTGCTTTATTAAGTAGCTATCCGTACTGCCATATGTTTTTTTTACGATCCTCTTAGTTGCTCCGCCTTCAATTATAACTTCATCTCCAACAAACAAATCATAGACTTTAACAAAATCCATTTCAGAGTTCATAATTAAAGTATCAGGATGATAACACTCATCCTGGATTATTAGCTTAAGCTTCTCCCCATCGTATGAGTTGTCTCCAGTGTTCTTCCAGTCAATACTTGTGTCAAGTCCTTCTAGTTTTTCCACGTTGTTGGTGAGTTCTATCGACTTCCTTGTTAGCTTTGATGCTGGAACTCTATAGGCAAGCTCAGTCTTTGGCTTATCCATACCGTCCTGTATAGGCTTAAAAAAGAACGGGTACTTTGTTGATATAGGCACCACCTTGTCCGTGAACATCTTCTTGGCGTCTGGACCCGTCTTCGATAGTATCCCAAACCTAGCATCTGCCGTAACCGTAGCTATGTTGACCGTCTCCGATGATGACATAAAAGAGAACCCTGAACGCCTGTTCTTTAGGTACTCCATGCCGTAACATCTATCGTCTGCTTTGCAGGCCTCCCAGAACAACCATAACACTCTGTTCGACTCCCTGTAGTCTGGGTGTCCGACATCTATAACTGTCCACTGAAGATACATATAGTTTGATCCAGAGATGTATGTAGGGGTTCCGTTGTTGTAGAACCAATGCCCAAACTCTCTCTTGTCAAACTCAGAGTCTATAAATGGGGTCCACTTTGCTTTAAACGCGTCAGGCTTTTCGTTCCAATGGAATATTGTCTTAATATCCTTAAGCTCTTTTGGGTACTCAGAAGCCTCCCAGTACTGCTCCTTTGAATTTGGAGATTTCTTATAGACGTCCTTTGGCTGGGCAGGCAAACCTATAACTAGGTTCTCTATCTCAACGACATCCCCAAGGGTTCCGTCCTTAGATATTATTACTAGGTCGTACTCCTTGTCGTAACCATATTTCCACTCTTTTTTTTTTGCTTTTGTAGCTGGGTGGTCAGTCAGAACCTTACAAAGACTTTCTTCCTCTGCTTTCTGCAAATGTTTTAATTTTGTCGTCTTGCTTTGTTTCTGCTCCATTTAATTTATCTCTTTCTAACTCAATTCTATTTAGTATATCAAATGCATCATTAAGAGCCATCTTCTTAGCAGACGCAGCGTTCTTCATTTTGTCTGCTGTAATATCCTTATCAGGGTCATCAGTTATGATTTCAGAATGCAGAACCTTAATAAGCTCTTCTACTGCTCTTTCTCCTGCTTTTATTATTCTTTCTACCTTGTCCTCGTAATTGTTAAGCATATGTCTCTGTTTTGCATTCTGTAAAGATTTTCTCCGTCTATCTCAAACTCATACTCGCTGTTTCTTGTAAATCCAACCTTATCACCTACCAGTATATCAGCAGAAGTAAGCGTTTCATTTCCAAAGTAGACGGTCCCTGTATTTTCTTGTAGTTTTTCTACTTGAGTATATGACCTGTCTTGATCCTTTAATGAGGGGCGTATAAAACAAAAGTCATTAACCGTTGACCATTTCTTGTGACTACCGTACAGAAATATTCTGTCAGTAGTAACCAAGTAAGTGTTGGCTCTAAAGAATTCGTTACTTTTTGTTTTAGTACCTCTCATGTTAAGGTGCGTCCTAAATACATTGTGGTGAACAATAACCAAGTCCCCCACCTTTATATTCTCTCTATGGTTAATAGGAACCTCAAGAACAACGCCTAGTCTGTTAACATACTTAGCATCCTCGATAGAAGTGTTTACGACAATATCGGATCCAGCCAATGACTTCGTGTTGCTATACTCTCCACCTACGGGCTCTATTAAATATGCGTGTCGTGGCCTCAAAATGCGTCCAAGTTGTTTTCTCCCATAACAGGCATTCCATCTAAGAACTTCCATTCATAGATTTCTCCATACTCATTTTTGACCCATATTCCGCCCGATGAGGTTAATCTATTATAAATTATTTCGTGAATTGTACAGGTCCCCCCCATAACTGATTGACCGACTATATAGTGCATAGCGTTCTTATAGTCAGAACCTACACTAATCTTTCTTATGTAGCTCATTTTAGATTATATTTAATACACAAATATACAAATTATTACTATAGCCAGTATCTCTGCGTAGTACAGACTGTTATTTATCTTATCACTCAGCAAAAATCCAGCGGCTACTATTAAGAAGCTTGAGACAGCCACCCAAATTCCTGCGGCTAGTCCAGCCAGTACAAAGAAACCTAGTGCTGATAAGTAGTGATACGCCTGTGTCCATCTGCTTTTAAAGTCACCAAATATAGGCACCCCTATAAGAAATAGCCCCGCATAATGCAGCAGCGTATCTCCTTGAATAGTGAATAGACTACCTATTACCCACATAGCCGCCTTGAATGCCTTGCTGACCCTTGGGTGATAGAAGTGGTCAGATATTGACGGCAACACACCCACGTGTTTAATTGCGTGAACAATAAACCAAATAAATATCAATAATTGAACTATTATTATCATATAGATAGGTTTAAGTATATGTTATTTTGCATATAATTCAATTTAGCATATATTTGTAATTTTAAATTAATTTATATGCGTTTTTGTACTAAATAGAGCTAAAATTTTTTATTTTTATTTGATTTTATTACAGACCTTAATCCATCAATTATAGTATCTGGTGCAAATAAGAAACCAATACCTACAATTAATAGTATAGCAAACTGAAAAACCTTACTGTCTTGAACAATAAATATATAAGTAATAGCAGCTATTAAAACCAATATTCCTAGTAAGGTTGTTTTCCAGCTTTCTACTATGTTTTTCATTTCTTATTTTTATACATTAAATACCATTTATGGCTTGTGTATCCAATAGCAACCGCTGTTAGTAATATCTTTAATATTATGTCTATTTGCATAAAATTAAAGCCTAGTGTTATAACATTTATAAAAGCGATTTTAAGGTCAGAAGTAGTCATTTTTGTTAGTTAAAATTGATTAGCAAAAGCCATATATATATAAGTATCGCCATTAGCATTGTTAAAACCTTGACTACCACTTACATTAAATCCATTTGTTATCAAAGAACATATAGTTGTACTTGCTTCTGAACCATTATTATCTGCTTGTAAATATAAATCTAAGTTTGAGCCAGTGTTTCTTGTAGTGTCTACAATATTCCAAGAATGGTTCGTATGACTAGCGTTTTTAATCATAATCCAACCAAGATTAAAACCTAAATCTATATCATTACTTGTACCAGTCCCAATATAACTCCCAAACTTACTAAACCCAACTACTGAGTGAAAGCAGTAGGCTATGTGGTTTTGAGCTGTGCTATTTGTTCTACCACTTCCAGAACTACCAACAGAAAAAACAGAACTTGTGGGTGTTGTTGAAAACCAATCCCCAGAAGAAGAAAAAGCAGCAGTAGAGTTTAAGTGTCCTACTTGAGAAGCACCAACAGCACTACTATAAACAGACCATAAAGCAGACCCATTGTCTAAATTTTTAACTATAATAATATTAGGAGCAGCGGTTAAAGCGTGTCCTATTGTTCCGCTTGCAGAACTATTACCAGTATATTTAACAACACTAAACCCAGCATCTACATTAGCAGACACCTCAGAAGTAATAGAGCCGTCTGTGTTAGTAACAGCAGCACCACCAGTTTTCCAACACCAAGCTACGTAGCTATTGTTGGCTGCATTGTTATTATTTGTTGTAATGTCAAACCCTTCATTTACTGGTGTAAGATAAGTAAACCCATTTGTTGCATTAGTTAAATTAGGGTATATTATTTCTCCATTGCCTCTAACTGTATCTGCTAAAGCGTGATTTTCTCCACTACTGTCTCTATTTTTAACCCAAACCATATCTGGCTGAAAACCAGCACCCCCAATATTTCTACTTGTGCTATTATCTCCCTCATACAAAACAGTATTAAAACTTGCATTACTTGGGCATTGCACCTCATTGTAAAGCGTTGTTACTTCTGCTGCTGTTATGGCTCTGTCGAAGATTTTAACTTGGTCTATTGAGCCGTTGAAAAAACTTGCACTTTGACCAGAATAAGTGCCGATTGTTGCAATACCAGTTATTGTTGATTGACCGCCGTTTGCCGTATTAAATAAAGTAGAATTTGTATCCTCTTGTCCGTCAATATAAAAAGCCCCCCCTCCGTTTGCGTAATCCCCAGAAGTTACAAAAACAATATTATGCCAGTTACCATCATTAACAACAATACTTGTCTTTTTTCCATTTTTAGTTCCACCATTAGACCAAGTATAACCTCCAGACAATTTCCCATCAGACTCAATTGTTACTTGAAACCAAGCGTAACCACTGCTGCTTCCAGTTTTTCCAATACTAAACATATTTCCAGCGGCAGTTGTTGTTGTTTTAATCCATCCAGAAACAGCTCTCACATCAGAAATTCCTAAAGAAGACATACTACTTATGGTTATTTTACTCGTACTACCATTAAACCCTCCAGCACTACCAAACCTTCCTTGTGTCCAGTTAACATTAGTAGCCGTTCCATCGTATAGAGTTCCACTGCCATTAGAATCTGTAGCATTGCCATCTAACTTGTAGTAAGCTATGCAGTTTGGTACTAATTGTGGAGTATCTGTTGTGCAAGTCTTTTCGCAAGCTGCCTCTGCGTATAAGGTAGATACCTCTGCCGCTGATATTGCCTTATTGAAGATGCGTACTTGGTCTATTTCACTATTCACATAACCACCTAATCCTATTGCAAACTTACCTATATCTGTGAAAGTATGTGCTGCTCTATCTAAAGTTATATAAGCAGATGTGTTTTCTAAAACTGAATTTACATATATTTTACCGCCTAAAGATGTTGAGTAAGTTCCTAATATATGATACCAAGTTCCTAATGCTAAAGCAGTAGTAGATGTTGATATACTTTGACTTGCTCCATTTTGACAATCCAATGCAACAGTTCCATTTGAACTTAATTTCAAGTAAATAAGTCTTGAAGCAGAATTTGACATATTGCAATAAAAATATCTCTCTCCAGTCGCGGGGATAATTGTTACATTAACCCACATAGATATTGAGAAATTATCACTTGCTAAATCTTTTATTACGTTTGGTGTATTAATATAACTACTACTCCCATTAAAAGAACCAGCGCTATCTATATGACCATTAACAAAAGAAACATCAGTAGCTACACCATCATAGTTGCCACTCATATCTGAGCCATCCCAGTTTAATTGATATAAAGCTATTCCGCTGCTATCTCCAAATATATCCGTAATATCAGAAGTACATACACCACCACCAGCATCATTTGATTTTATTAATCTTGAATTAATCATATAACTGTTTTAGTTTATTGGCATTCCATTTTCACCCAATGTTGGAGGGAAGAATATAGTACTGTATTTTAATGCTTCTAAGTAAGTTGTAAGTGCGTTTACTTCTGCTTCCTTTTCATCACACTTAGCTATTGCTTCTGCTCTTTCTGCCAATACATCTTCATCTATGGCAATACCTCTTTCTGATAGCCTTATAACTTGCCAGTCCGTACTGCTTAACATACTGCCACACATACCCTTTAAGGTTGCTATAATCTGCTTCTTTTTAGCTGCTAAATCATAAGCTGGTGTTTCAACACCATCTTCGTCTGTATTAACAGTATTGAAATCAAAGTCTATAATTTCCCTTGTAAATACCTTACCATCAAAGTAAACATTACCCAATGATTGTGTTTCGCTGTCTATTGAGGGTTTTATGAAATCATAGTAACCTAGTGCTTCAAGTTCCTTTTTAGGTAACCTACCAAATCCCACGATTGTAGTGCCGTCTATTGTTTTGTTTATGGGTAGTTGTTTTACTACGCTAATTTTGCCGTTAATTTCTATTGCTTTCATATTATGGTTGTGGAGTTATTGTATAGTAAAAAGAAGAAGAAGTCCTTGCTACAATTTGAATTAGATTAGTTGTAGCCGTAACCGAATAATCTCCTACTAATAAAATACCGTTAGTAATAGAAAAAGCAGTACCTCCAGACATATATAAGTCCTTTACCACTCCGATTTCAGCATTAGTAATTGTAAGAACCTCTGTTCCAGATAACACTCTTGTAAAAACTTGATATGCACCAAAATCTAAGTTTGTTCCAGTTACCGTAAAAGCAGTAGTAAATTCTGTTCCCAGTTTGGCATAACTAATAACGTCATCCGCAATAGTTAATGCACCAGAACCTGTTACATCTCCCGTATGCGTAGCGTTGGACACTTTAGCATTGTTAGCCGTTACCTCGCTATCTAGTGTAGCGTGTGTCTTTACGCCAATGTTTGAAAATGACGCATGATCAGTTGTATCCGTAAACAAAGCCCCTCCAGGCACATTTGTCAATACCTGTGCATCATCAACCTTACCGTCCAATGCCGTTTGAGCAGCCGTTGATACAGGCTTCAGTAAGTCCGTAGTGTTGTCCACGTTACCAAGCCCTACGTCAGCCTTAACAAGTGTAACAACACCAGTCTTGCCAGCAACCGAATCAACAGCTCCTGATGTTATATAAACATATACGGTTCCAGACCACCTGTATGTCTTATTAGTATCTGTGGCTACGTATATCTTGCCAGCCTCCCCAGTTGCAGGGAACGAAGCTAAGTCCGCGTACTCTAACACGTCATCCACATAAGACGGTAGTTGAGATAAAAGAACTACCCCAGATCCGTCAAGCTGAGCAACACCATTAGGTGCTCCCTTCTCAGTTAGGCTTATCTTCAAATCCAACGCCGCTTGAGCAGCCGTTGATACAGGTTTGTCTACATCACTTGTGTTATCAGCATCACCAAGTCCCACCTGAGTCTTAGTAACAGAGTGAGGGTTTGTTGTATCCGCTATATGTGCATCAACCGCAGTGCTATCATAAATAGTATCAGTAAACAGTGCGTTTAACGGTACATCAGTAAGCACCTGTGCATCATCGACCTTGCTATCCAACGCCGTCTGAGCAGCCGTTGATACAGGTTTGTTTGCATCACTTGTGTTATCAGCATTACTCAGTCCTACCTGAGCCTTAGTTACAGAGTGCGGGTTTGTTGTATCCGCTATGTGCGTATCAATCTGCACATGCGTGTTTGTTCCAATGTTTTGAAGGGAGTTGTGGTTACTTATTGCAGCTCCTGATTCAATCAATCCATATGTTCTTGTTTGATCAAATGAACCGTTACCCTCTACAAAGGTAAGAGACACATTAAAGAATGTAGGCTCTAAAGGTCTAACCACAATACTCGTTACAGAGAACTTAGCAAAGTTGTTTATGTTAGACAGGTCATATATAAGTACGTTACCAGCATTTAAGTAATTAATGTACTCGGTAGCCAAGTTCCCGCTAGAAGACTTGTTACTAACAACTAAGCTTGTTACAGAAGAGAACGCTGTAAGGTCTCCATCCCCCAAGGGAAATGATATTGATCCTTCAGGCCTTACCAATGCGTCTCCGGAAAAAAATGTAAAAGGAATCTGACCTCCTAGACCTATTAATCCAAAGTAATTAAAAACATTAGCTAATCCCTCTGCGTTGAAGTTCTTTGTTTGGCCAGTTAACCCATCAGTACCTACCCACTTGTCGTTTT